>Ga0207986_1000236_pt1 | contig 27225 bp, 20 predicted proteins | sample ETNtaG_26_FD_185764 | JGI IMG/M metagenome (GOLD analysis project Ga0207986, IMG submission 185764) | Marine microbial and viral communities from oxygen minimum zone, Eastern Pacific Ocean - ETNP201302SV89 (SPAdes) (version 2) | ecosystem: Environmental > Aquatic > Marine > Oceanic ... | reverse complement strand
CAGCCGGTAGAGCAGCGGCCTTTTAAGCCGTTGGCCATAGGTTCGAATCCTATCGGGCACACACCAGATTAACCCCTCTTAATGAGGGGTTTTTTCTTATGTACCGAGGGTGATTTTCCTAATCCAAGCATCTCTTGGTGGCTGTCACTGCTTGTCACCTATTGTCACTTATTTCCAGTTTCGGGATACAGATTTTCGGGATACACTTCAATTTCAACCTGTTTGCACCCCCATACCCGTTAATTGCTGGGGGGGGTAGGTCTTTGATATATTCATCACTCACATTATATTGTTTTATTCAGTCTTCATAGACTGAAGTGAGTTCACTAACATAATATTTCACATTAAGGAAGAAACAAATGAAAATTGATTATATAAAAAGTATAACCCTTTTTTGTATGCTGATTATTACAAGCTTTGAATTTTCTTATAGCCAAACTTTAGAGGAAATTATTGAGGGCAAGCATAGATCTAAAGAAAATAAGGCCAGGGATCAGTATAGAGACCCCTTAGAAACACTTAAGTTTTTTGGAATTAAGAATACGATGACTGTTGTAGAAATTTATCCAGGAGGAGGCTGGTATCAAGAAATATTAGCACCCTTTTTAAAAAATAAAGGTCAATACATTAGTGCAACATATGATGAAAACTCTGAAAATGAACGTACTAGAGTAAGATACCAGAAAGAAAAAGAAAAACTAACTTCAAATAAAGACTTATATGGTAATGCAATCATGGTACCTATGACGGGCTCTGTTTACGGAGAGGAAGAATCAGCAGATATGGTATTAACTTTTCGGAATTATCATAATTGGATTGGAAACTCTGAATTTGAAAAACTTCGTTCAATTTATAAAACTCTTAAACCGGGAGGGGTTTTAGGAATCACCGATCATCGAAGTAATTCAACTATAGATGAAAAAGGCTATAGTTGTGAACCTTGTATGATTAAAGATGCGGAAGCTGTTGGTTTTGTTTATGTAGCTTCTTCGCAGGTAAATGCAAACCCTAAGGATACCAAAGATTATCCTATTGGAGTTTGGAATTTACTCCCAACTTTATCTGAGGAAGGTTTAGATAAGAAATCAATTAAATCAAAACAGAGACAACTCAAATTGATAGGAGAGAGTGATAGATATACTTTAAAGTTCATTAAGCCGATAAATAACTAAATCTCGCTAATTGTAGGGACACACTTCAATTTCAACCTGTTTGCACCCCTATACCCCTTAATTGACGGGGGGACGGTCGGGATGAAAGAAGCACCCACATCGTAATATAATTTATTGATATTTGGGTTGGGCTCATTACCCGATAGGTGGATATTGTCTATTAAAAGAAAGATTATTAATTAATTGAATAGTAATTTGAATAAACTACGGTATACTCCGTGTTCAATAATTTATAATAATTAATACTTAACAATAATATGAATAATACAAAAACTGAAAACAGAGAACCTTTTTTAAAATTTTCTTTAAAAAGTGAGCTAATAAAAGCTATCAAAGAGCTAGGCTTTGATCATCCAACGCCTATTCAGCGGAAAGTTATTCCGTATTTAATGTCTTCCAATCAAGATTTGATTGCTTCTGCCCAGACTGGTACAGGAAAAACAGCTGCATTTGGCTTGCCTTTATTAGATTCGACCAATACCCGGGCCACCACTGTTCAGACGCTCATTTTATGCCCTACACGAGAACTTTGTGTCCAAATTACAAATGACCTATTAAGTTATTCCAAATATTTAAAGATGATAAATATTTTAGCAGTTTATGGAGGAGCTAAAATAGAAAAACAAATACAATCTTTAAAAAAAGGTCCTCAAATTGTTATTGGCACCCCAGGTAGGACAAAGGATTTAATTAGAAGAAAAAAGTTGTTTATTGGAAAAATTGATCGTCTAATCTTGGATGAAGCAGACGAAATGCTATCAATGGGATTTAAAGATGATCTTGAAACAATTATTAACGCAACATCAAAGAAAAAACAAATTTTACTTTTTTCAGCAACAATGACTCCTAAAGTTGTTTCGGTTACAAAAAAATACATGAGAAACTCTTTAGAGATAGCTGTTTCACGTGTAAATAAAGCTGCTGATAATGTTCAGCATATATTTTATATGGTCCAAGCAAAGGACAGATATGAAGTAGTAAAACGAATTGCAGATATGAACCCAGATATATATGGAATTGTATTTTGTCGTACACGTAGGGAAACCAAAGAAGTTGCTAATAAACTAATGAATGATCATTACAATGCGGATACGATACATGGGGATTTATCCCAAGCTGAGAGAGATGATGTTATGGGGCGTTTTAGAAAACGTCAATTACAAATCTTAGTGGCAACAGATGTAGCCGCCCGTGGATTAGATATTGAAGATTTAACTCACGTGATTAATTATAATTTGCCTGATGATGATGAAATATATATCCACAGAAGTGGAAGAACTGGAAGAGCAGGAAAAAAGGGCGTATCAATGGTTATTATTCATGGACGTGAAATAAGAAAATTAAAAAATATAGAAAGAATGTCTGATATATCCTTTATAAAGAAAGATGTTCCAAATGGATTAGACATATGTAAGAAACGTTTGTATGCACTTATTGACAAAATTGAGAAAGTCAATGTTAATGAAGAGCAAATAGAGCCATTTTTGCCATATATTTATGAGAAACTCAATTGGCTGGATAGAGAAAAACTCATTAAACACTTTGTATCAGCTGAATTCAATAGATATTTATCATCTTACAAAAATTCAAAAGATATTAACGTGGAAGCCTATGAGAAGGGAAATACTAAAAGGCAAAAAAGCAATCGAAGAAAATTCTTTAATTCAAAAAAAAGTAATAGAAAAAATAAACGGAACAAAAGGAAAAGAATGAAGTAATTGGACTTTTATTCATTATATCCAGAAAAAATATACCAGTTTAATTCACGACTCTCTATCATTAAGGTTATATCTTTAAACTTTATTTTACCATTTCTATGATACCAAGTTTCTATTCTCCATTGTTAATAATTTGCAATCCAATTTGACCAAGAATAGGGACCGCAGCACCGAGTCCTTTTGCATTATCAGCCGATGCATTGCCCTGTAAGGATCTTTTATACACTCCTTGAGCAATGCCTGCCAGCCTAAAAAAACCAAAAGCCAGATAGAATGACCAATCTGGAATTTTTTCAATCTTCATTTTTTGGCAGTAGCTCCTAGTGTATTCTTGTTCGGATGGTATACCTAAGCTTTTGACATCTAAACCGAATAAACCTGGTGTAATCCCTATTTGGGGAATATGCCAAGTCATGCATTGATAGGCTAAATCAGCATATGGATGACCGAGTGTAGATAGTTCCCAGTCTAGAACAGCCAACAACTTAGTTTGTTTATGGTCAAAAATCATGTTGTAAAGACGATAATCACCATGAACAATAGACACCATCCCATCATCCTTGGGCATGTTTTCCATTAGCCATTGAATCAGTGATTCCACTTCATCATAGTGAGTTGTTTCTGCTGCCCTGTATTGTTTTATCCATCTGTGTACCTGACGTTCAAAATAACTCCCTGGTTTCCCAAAGTCAGATAAACCAGCTTTCTCAATGTCAATCTTATGCAGTGAAGCCAGTACTTTATTGGTTGCTTCATAGATTTCTTGTCGTTCTAGGTTGCCCACTTCAGGGAGTGTAGGATCCCAGAAAATTCTGCCATCAATGTACTCCATGACATAAAAAATGCTGCCAATAGTTGTCTCGTCTTCACACAGGTGAAAAACTTCCGGGACGGGAACGTTGGTATTGCCCAGTGCTTTTAAGACCTTGTATTCTCTATCCACCGCATGGGCAGAAGGCAGAAGCTTGCCGGGTGGTTTTTTACGCAAGACAAACTTCTTGCCTACTGTCTCCAATAAAAATGTGGGGTTGGACTGCCCGGTTTTAAATTTTGTTGACTTGACCGGTCCGTAGAATCCAGGAACATGCTGTTTTAGGTATTCGCTTAGTTTGGCTTCATCGACACTGTGAACAGTGGCATTCATTTACTAATCTTTAAGAGGCGCGTGTTCCTTCAGGATTTTCTTTGCTGTGTAAGCTAAATGTACTTCATCCGGTCCATCTGCTAATCTGAGCGAGCGTGCACCCGCATAAGCTGCAGCTAGGAAGAAATCATCCGATACCCCGGCTCCACCGTGTATTTGAATGGCTCGATCAATTACTTGGCAAGCCATTCTTGGTGCGACTACCTTAATCATACTGATCAGAGCAGCAGTTTCTTTATTGCCATAGCGATCCATTTGGTCTGCGGTCATTAATGTTAAAAGGCGTGCTTGTTCTATTTCACTTGCAGACATGGCGATGTTTTCTCTAACAGAGCCCTGAGCACTTAATAGTTGGCCAAAAGCAACTCTGTTGTTTGCTCGAATACACATCAATTCCAGAGCACGTTGGGCGAGACCAATTAAACGCATGCAATGGTGGATACGACCAGGACCCAATCGCCCTTGTGCAATTTCAAAACCTCTTCCTTCTCCAAGAATAATATTTTCTTTCGGTACCCTGACATCGGTAAAACTGACTTCAGGATGTCCAAAGGGCGGCTCCAAGTAACCAAAAACCGCTAACGGTCTGACGACTTCAACCCCAGGGGTGTCCATGGGAACCAAAATCATTGATTGTTGGATATGACGGTTGCTGTTTTCAGGATCTGTTTTTCCCATTAATATTAATAACTTACAGGCCTCATTCATTGCACCGGAGATCCACCATTTTCTTCCATTGATGATATACTCATCACCATCGAGTTGAATCGGTGTTTCAATGTTGGTTGCATCCGATGAAGCAACAGCGGGTTCTGTCATGGCATAGCCTGAGCGAATTTCTCCTTTCAGCAGGGGTTTCAACCATTGCTGTTTTTGTGCCTCTGTGCCGTAACGATCCAATACTTCCATATTGCCCGTATCGGGTGCATTGCAGTTAAAAACTTCAGATGCCCAGACACAACGTCCCATAATTTCTGCCAATGGGGCGTATTCTAAATTCGTCAGGCCTGCTCCATTTTCAGAATGGGGAAGAAACAGATTCCACAAGCCTTCTGTCCTGGCCTTGGCTTTTAATTCTTCCATCATAGGATGGGCAACCCAAATATTGTCTGTCTTCGAAAAATGATCGTGAAAATCATCGTCATTGGGGTAAATATATTGTTCCATGAAGTCGTTTAACTGTTTCATCAGTTTTTTGACTTTATCAGTATGTTCAAAATCCATCGATTAACTCACTTTGTTTTCTACCAACGTATAGTATTCTTTGATGCCTTTCAATTGTTTCTGCTGCTGAAAAACCCTCTCGCAGAGTTAATGTAGAGAGTTGATTTTCTCTTAATAGAGGATGTATTTAAAATAGGTTTAACTCCCGAGGCGGTAATTCGCCATCATTCTCTCCCTTGCCGCTGCGGAGCGGTAGAAGCCCATTGAATTAATATTCCCGCCAGTGACACCAAGGTAGTCCAAAGAAAAAGATTTTATAATGCGGGCAAGCCTATCTTCTGGATTCGCGGAAATTACCACATCTGTCAATTCACACACCAGTTGATGTTCACCGGCTTCCTGTAATTCTACAGCTCTGGCCAGAATAGTGTTGGCCCCACCTACCAGCTTCACGATCTCTCTTGCCTGAAAACGGTCTGGGAGGGGATTAAGGTTACTGCCGTTCCCTGTATACCAACCTGTTTCGCCCTGATAGATCCCCCGCACTGACCATGCCACTGTGCCGTAGAGCTCTCTCAGCTGAGGGCTATTCACAAGGTCCTCCGGCAGGCTGATAGAAGCCACCGCTTGTTCAACTGAAAGGCCGTTGTTCATAGCATTTACGGTTTTGTCATACACATGTCGGATGGCCTTTGTTCGATCATTCAGCACCTGCAGGACATTTTCTTCCCCGGCAATGGCCACCGTGTGGCTAGGGATGAGATAACGGGGTTTCAGCGCCGACATTTCTTCCAAGGAGGTGATCCATCCCCGGACGGGACGCGGTTCCAGCATGGGTGAAGAGAGATTGGGAAAACTCTCGTAGAACTGATCACCGCAAAAAAGGGCGTGGTCATCAGGAAGCCAGAGAGTGAGATGACCTGGTGTTTCGCCAGTGGTATGGCGGAGTTCAAACCGCTTCCCACCTAGCTCGAAGGTGTATTCCTTTTCAAAAGTGAGGGTGGGTAAAATAATCTCTGCCTCCCGATCAGGCTTGAAGGGTAGATCAAAGGGTCTGGCTATGGCGTACTCCTCGTTGAAAAAACCGAACTGATGATTTCTGACACGCTGGTGGTAAGTGCCGAGCCAGCCCAAGTCTTTTTCGATCATACCTTTGGCAATTTCAGTGGAAATGATTTCTGTACCATCTTGGACTAAGGATTCTGTCCCTGTAACGTGGTCCAGGTGACCGTGTGTGTAAACAATAACTTTTACCGGCTTGTTCGTGATCTTGCGAAACTCTTTCATCACTTCAGCGGCAATTTGCCGGTTTTCACCAGCGTCCACCAGTACGAGCCCTTCATCTGTAATAATCATGGCGATACTCCCCAGCATGTAGCCCCGAGCCAGATAAATACCCTCTGTTATTTTGTCAACGGTAGGAGTGAAGTTCCTCTTCCGAGACTCAAGTAATTCAGGGATGGTCTCCAACAGTAGTTTTGGTGATGGAGGCGGCGTGTAGCTGAGAGTTGCTGCGCCGGGTGTTTCCGGCTCCCGCACAACCGGCTTTCTCCCAGAAAGGGAGACAAGATTGTTAACAAGCGGTACCAGCAGTGCGACAATGACAACGGACTGAATAATGATTATGCGTCTTTTCAAAATAATTCCTCAGAATTGAGATTTCGCGGAAGATAGTGAGGCTCTGTTAATAAGTGAACGATTTCCTCTGAAGATGACAAGATTTTTTAGGATAATTTTCAATATGATATAATATTATAGATAGAGGACAACGAATGAATTGGTTAAGAAAACAAATGCTTTTGAACCCAGCAAATCCAACACTAAGAAAGATTTTTTTGGCAGTAATAGCTATTTGTGCGGTGTTGATGATTGCCATTGGGCAGTATTGGGCGGCTCTTCTTTGGGGGAGTATTTTTCTGGGTAATTATCTCCTGCATAGAACTAATAAATGAAAAAGCGAGGGGGAGCCAAATGTTCAGACATATAGTGATTGGAGCAACCGCGCTAGCGACCTGCTCGCTTGCGGCGGCATCGCAAGACGCACCGGACACGCGAATCATTGAAGAACTAACAAACAAGCATGTGCGGGCATCGTTCCCGATGCTGAGGGATATTTTGTCGATCCCGAACGACGCGCATTTCCCCGAGCATGTCGCCGCAAACGTTGAATGGATGCAAAAAGCTTTTTATGGTCGCGGGTTTGAGACTACTTTACTGGAGACGGGCGGCCCGCCTCTGTTGATGGCTGAGCGCGCGGCGGCGGGTGCACGCAAAACTGTGCTAATCTATTTGCAGATTGATGGTCAGCCTGTGGACCCCAGCAGATGGAACCAGGAAAGCCCCTATAAGCCAGTGTTAAAAGAACTGCGTGGGGGCGCATGGGCCGAGATCGATTGGTCAAACCTCGAAGGCAAGCTTGATCCTGATTGGCGCGTGTTTGCACGGGCAGCATCTGACGCCAAAGGCCCGGTTGCCATGTTTCTTACTGCGCTCGATATCCTAGAGCGCGAGGGCCTCCAGCAAACCCACAATGTCAAAGTCATCATGGATTTTGAAGAGGAACTCGGTTCTCCTCATTTGCCTGCTGCCGTTGAGAAATACAAATACCAGCTCGCCGCGGATATGCTGCTCATATACGATGGGCCGCGTCACACCAGCAACCGACCAACGCTTGTGTTTGGTGCTCGCGGGATTGCGACTGTTTCACTAACGGTGTTTGGTCCGCTCCGCCCGCAGCACAGCGGTACTTACGGCAACTACGTGCCAAACCCGGCAATACGGCTGGCGCAGCTCGTGGGTGGTATGGAGGACGCGGACGGACGCGTTACCATCCCCGGGTTTTACGATGGTATAATACTCACTGACGACGTGAAATCAGTGATCAACAGTGTGCCGGATGACGAGCCTGCGATCCGCCGCTCCATTGGATTTAAAACACCGGATAATGTTGCACCCACATATCAGGAATCGATCCAGTATCCGAGCATCAGTGTGCTGGGGCTTGAGAGTGCCTGGGTCGGCAATCAGGCGCGCACCATCATTCCTGCCACCGCGACCGCAGAGCTTGATATCAGGCTTGTGCTAGAGAGTGATCCGGAGCATCTAGTTGGCCTGGTGCGGCAATATATTGAAAGTCAGGACTATCACATCATAGCAGGCGAAACGCCAACGGAGGCTGAACGACAAGCATATGATCGACTGATTTCGTTTGACTATGAAATCTCCTACGCTGCGTTCCGCACGCCCTTGAGTTCCCCCGCAGGTGACTGGGCAGAGCGGGCGCTTGTGCGGGCATTTGACGAGCCGCCCATCAAGATCAGGACCGGTGGCGGATCGATCCCGATTTCACCCTTTGTCAAAAATCTTGGCCTACCCGCGGTTTTGGTACCTTCTGTTTACATCGAAAACAATCAGCACAGCCCAAATGAAAACCTGCGGCTTGGCAACTATGTGGATGGTATACGGGCCTATCTCGCAATCCTGACACAACCAGATTGAAGATTTTTATGTATAGACTTGTCGCCGCTGCAATACTGCTCCTGCTGTTCAGCTCCGTATCTGCTCAAGAAACAATCGCTGTCCTTGGATTTGATGCCAACAACAAAACAAGTAAAAGTGATGATTTTTCTGTTGTTGCTTACCATGTTGATTTACGAGTACAAATAATGCCAATGCCCACCCTTAAAGCACTAGCAAAGGAAATTTCTGCTTTGGGTTTTAATACCCTTATCATGGAGTGGGAAGCGACTTATCCTTATAAGCAACATAGCATTATTTCGAATCGTTATGCTTATAGCCGAGAAGAAGTAACTGAATTCATTAATTATAGTGAAAGTTTAGGGCTTGATGTTATCCCTTTACAGCAAAGTTTAGGGCATGCGGAATATATCTTAATGCATGAACGTTATGCTTATTTACGGGCTGACAAAAGAAATTTATCTCAAATTGATCCTACTCGATTGGATGCTGCTAGAGAATTTTTTACTGAGTTATATAACGATATGTTATCAACGCATCAATCACAATACGTACACATCGGTGGAGATGAAACCCGAATTTTGGATTGTAAGCGCTGTCAAGAAGCGTGGGGCGAAGATGGTGAAGAGTTAGGCAAGTCAAAATTGTATGTTGAATACATGACAATGATTGCTGAGATTGTTATTGCGCAAGGCAAAACGCCCTTATTATGGGCGGATATGATTTTAGCTCACCCCGATGCAATAGCGAATATGCCAAAGAATGTTATTTATATTGACTGGAACTATGGTTGGGAATTTGATCGTTTTGGTGAAAATCCACGCACACTTATCAAGAAGCATGGACTAAAATTTTGGGGCGCTTCTTCAATAAGGTCATCCCCCGATGATTATCATGTTACCTCTTGGAGAAAGCATATGAAAAATCAGGCTGTTTATGTTTCATATGCAAGAGAATCTGGTTTTAAAGGGATGGTATTAACGTCGTGGTCGACCTCGGGTGAATATGGCTATGAATGGTTTTGGCCTGAAGTAGTTGAGATTCACCCTCTCCGCCAAGTATATCCGCATGCCTATCCTAATGATGCTTTTAGAATGAATACTCTCGGATTTATTGAGGCTGTGCAACATAAAAAAACATTCAACCCCAAAGACTTTGCTCATCAATACGCTCAACAACGTTTTGGATTAACTGCTGGGGAATCCGAGATGCTTTGGAATATTCTTACCGACGAATCGTTGAGTAATAAAGTTATCATCGGTTCGTCGCCTTTATCTGGTATAAAGGGACTTCCCGATAACAAACGCGTGGTCAGTGCTACCTTAGCAAAGGTGAGAGAATTACAAGCCGCATTGAGCAAAATTGTGCCCAAGAAAAATCAGAAAGAGTTTGCTCACTATCATTTACAAATTGACTTTCGTGAATATTATTTAAGTTTTCGTCAAATTCAATATTTAGTGCAATCAACAGCTTTCAGTGAAAAAAATAACCCTGAGGCGATAAAACAATTGGAGCAACTACTGACTCGTTCAGTAGGGCTAAATAAACGCTTTAAGAAATTATTTACTGGTAAGCTTTATGACACTGAAATAGAGCGGTTAAACTTATATCGTAATAAAAAGGCCATACTCCTACACCAAAGACTTACCAGGGATCGGTAGGTTAACTTTTTGGAGGATGCCATTGTAATGAATCAGCTTTCTAAACCACAGGTCCAATTTCAACCTGGTAAGTGACGGAAAGATGATCGAGATGAAAAAGGGGGACACATTATCGGGTGATTTTTCCTGGTCCTTTGATTCAGCTCTATGAGGTTAAACAGAGTGGTTTGAAACAATCTCATTGTCACTTTTGTTTGTTTGGACCTAGAATTATATTCGAAGCAATGGTTATTAGAAAGCATAGTTAGAGGAAGAAGAGGGAAAAAACTAATTGGATCTTTCTACATTTTGAAAATGGATAAATCAAGGTTAACAGCAATACTAACATTACAGGTAGTTTTATCAGGTTTACCTCTCACTCAGGAACAAAATAGGCCGAAAACCAAAGATCAAGAATGGACGCTGTTATTTAACGGAGAAGATCTTACAGGTTGGCAACAACTTAATGGACAAGCGACTTATACTGTTGAAAACGGAGAAATTGTGGGAACTACTATTGCTAATTCTCCGAATAGTTTCTTATGCACAAAACAATCAGTCAGCGATTTTATTCTAGAGTTTGAAATTATGGTAGATCCGGACATCAATTCGGGTGTTCAATTCAGAAGTTTAAGTGAGGAAAGCTACAATAACGGACGGGTCAGGGGTTACCAGTTTGAAATTGATCCGAGTCCTCGTGCTTTCAGCGGTGGTATATATGATGAAGGAAGAAGGGGGTGGATGTATCCACTTTCACGTAATCCAAAAGGGCAAAAGGCCTTTCAAAACGGTAGATGGAACCACTGTCGGTTAGAAGCAATTGGATCCAGCATTAAAACTTGGATAAATGGGATTCAATGCGCCAATCTTACTGATAATATGACCAGTGAAGGGTTCATTGGTTTGCAAGTTCATAGTGTTCCCGAATGGGATGTTGGAAAAAAAGTAAGATGGAGAAATATTCGTATCAAAACCGAAAACCTGGAGGCTGAGAGAAGAGAATCTGATCCTAAGGTACCTGAACTGAGCTACCTGATAAATGCATTAAGCAATGGCGAAATTCGTCGTGGTTGGCGGTTGCTATGGGATGGAAAAACTTCAAAAGGATGGCGGGGAGCCAAACTAGATCATTTCCCTGAATCAGGCTGGGAAATCAACAACGGTGTTCTGACAATTCACGGTACAGAAGGTAAAGAAGCAACCGGACCTGGAGATATTATCACTGAAGACCTTTTCAGTGAATTTGACCTCGAACTGCAATTTATGATTACTGAAGGCGCAAATAGCGGGATAAAGTATTTTGTAGATGCCGAATTAAACCGGGGAGAGGGTTCAGCAATAGGTTGCGAATTTCAGATATTAGATGATAATAATCATCCGGACGCCAAGTTGGGTGTTAAAGGAAATAGAACATTAGGATCGTTATATGATCTCATTTCCGCAGAAAATCTTTCCGTCCTGGGTAGATCTAAGCAATTTAAAGGAATAGGAACGTGGAATAATGCGCGTATAGTGGTGAATAATGGCAACGTTGAACATTGGCTCAATAATGAAAAAGTGGTTGAATATGACCGCCGTTCACAAATGTTCAAAGCTCTTGTTACTTACAGTAAGTACAGCAAGTGGTCTGGATTTGGGCAGTGGCCACAAGGACATATATTATTGCAGGATCATGGAAATACAGTTCACTTTCGCAGTATTAAAATAAAAAAGTATTAATCAGATAATTCTATTTTAAGGATTTACTATGCAAACAGATAAACATTCACGTCGAAATTTTATAAAAAAGACAGCAGTTGGGGCAATGGGAATTGCAACGTTATCCGCCCGTAGTTATGATAATATTCTTGGAGCGAATGACAGGATAAATATTGGCATTGTAGGATTAAACGGGCGCGGCCAGGGCCATATCAGAGCAGTTGCAAATATCAGGAATGTAACTATTAGGGCCCTTTGCGATGTTGATAGCCGCGTGCTCACAAAGTCTGTTGAGACTGTCAACAAATGGACTGGAGCAAGTCCAAAGACGTTTGGAGACATACGCAAACTATTGAAGGAAAAAGACCTTGATGCCATTACGATTGCTACTCCAGACCACTGGCATACTCCAATGGCGATGATGGCGATGCAGGCAGGCAAACACGTGTACTTGGAGAAGCCGTGTACATTTAATGCCCAAGAAGGTGAATGGCTGGTTCAATCCAAGAACAAGCATGGCAAAGTACTTCAGATTGGGAATCAGCAGCGCTCGGCGCCAACATCCATTCAAGGTATTGAGGACATAAAAAATGGTATTATTGGAGACGTTTATTTCGGAAAAGCCTGGTATGCAAATACAAGAGGAACAATAGGAGCCGGTAAAAAAGTAATGGTTCCCAAATGGCTCGATTGGGAGATGTGGCAGGGACCTTCGCCTCGAACAAATTATAAGGATAATATTGTTCATTATAATTGGCACTGGTTCTGGAACTGGGGTACAGGAGAGATCAATAATAATGGTTTACATGAAATCGATATTTGTCGATGGGCCTTGGGTGTGGATTATCCAATTAGAATTACTTCATCGGGAGGCCGTTACAGCTATAAAGATGATTGGCAGTTTTATGATACCCAAATTGCAAGTTTTGAATTTGAGAAAAATAAAATGATTACCTGGGAAGGTCGGAGTTGCAATGGCTTTGCATATTTTGAACGAGGACGTGGTGCGACGATACATGGTAAAGAAGGCACAGTTTTATTAGATCGCAATGGATATTCAGCATATAACAAAAAAGGTGAGCTTATTAAACAGATCCTCGAAAAGGAACAATCAGCTACAACGGATAAGGTGGGTGTTGGTGCCTTAGATTTGATTCATATGGAAAACTTTATTGGCGCTATTCGCAACGGTGATAAGCTTAACTCACCAGTTGAGAAAGCGGTAATTAGTAATTTGATGTGTCATCTGGGAAATATTTCACAGAAGTATGAAAGAACACTAAATATTGACAACCGTACAGGTAAAATATTAAATGATAGGGAGGCAATGGAGTTATGGGGTAGAAGATATGAAAGAGGTTGGAAACCTTCAGTGTAAATCAAAATGCATTAATCCATTCACATTTAACGGATGACAATAATGAAACGAAGAAAATTTATAAAATTGGGCGTATTTGGATCTACAGGTTTACTGACGTACTCATCAGGATTAGCCAAAAGAAAGGCTCCCAGCGATACGTTGAAGGTGGGGGTTATTGGGACAGGGGACAGGGGACAGGCACTTCTTTCATTCATAAATAAAACTGATGGAATTGATCCCGTGGCCTGCTGTGACATTCTACCGTTCCGTTTGGAAGCAGGATTGACAATAGCTTCAAAATCCGGAAAAGTAAAGGGATACGAGGACTATAAAAAATTACTGGACAATAAAGACATAGATTGTGTGTTCATATCAACCCCATTTAGTGAACATGGGCACATGGCAATCGATGCCTTGGATGCCGGCAAGCATGTGTATTGTGAAAAAACAATGGTAAAAGGGATAGAAGAAACCAAAAAGGTGGTAGATAAGGTTTCGTCTATGGGAAAAATCTTTCAGACCGGGCATCAGTGGCACAGTTCAAGGCTGTATACCCACGTAGTTGAAAAGATTAAGGAAGGCGATCTTGGAGAAATTGCTGCCATCTCGTGTCAGTGGAACAGGAATGGTGACTGGAGACGAGAAGTGCCCGACCCGAAATGGGAACGCCTAATTAACTGGCGTATGTATAAAGAATATTCCGGAGGGTTGGTTGCAGAATTATGCTCTCATCAAATGGATATTACCAATTGGATGCTTGGAAGTCCTCCCACCAAGATTATGGGAACCGGTGGCATAGACTATTGGAAGGATGGCAGAGAAACCTATGACAACGTGCACATCATTTTTGAATACCCATCTGGTGTTAAAGCAAAATTTACCTCTCTGACAACGAATGCTCTTGGGGACTACCAAATAAAAGTATTAGGTAAAGAGGGTACAATTACACTTGACTATAGGGAAGCTTGGTTTTATCCGGAAATAAAGAAAGATCCGGAAAAGGGTATTATAGATGGCGTGACGGGAGCATCCGTAAAATGGGATGAAGCGAAAGGATATCCAATTGAGATTGACCATATAGATCCAACACTTCAGGCAATAATCGATTTCAGAGATAGCGTCATCAATAATACAAAGCCAATTTCCAATGAATTGACAGGGGCTCAGGCTTCCATCATGGTACAAATGTCGCTGGATGCTATTGAAAACAGCTCCGTTTTGAATTGGAAAGATGATTATAATCTGTAAGACTGGAATTTAATTTATAAAACCAAAGCGGGGCACGAGACTCATTGATTACAACTGCTTTACGATGCCTAAATAAGTTGAACTCTAAAGCGGGTGATATCCAGCGGGAATTTTCTGATATCTACGGAGAGCAATTGACCGTGAATAATGAACGACTGGGCGCCATCACTAAACTGGTTGAGCACTTTATCAAAGTCTATAACGAGAAGAAAAAAATAATAATTTCAAGAGCCCCAGCTCGTGTGAATTTAATGGGGCGACATATAGATCACCAAGGCGGGTACGTTAACACAATAGCAATTGATAAAGAAATCTTACTCGTAGCATCACCACGCAAAGATAATATTATTAATATAAAAAATGTGAATTCCACACAATTCCCAGCCAGAAAATTAAAACCCAATACATTACTAGATATTGCAACATTTTCGGATTGGGAAACATTTGTAAGATCAAGCCAAGTTCAGAATTTGAACAAGTCTATACCTGATGATTGGAGCATGTACATTCTTGCAGCTTTTTATCGCTTACAACTCCATTTCCCGGATGTTCGACTAAAAGGGATAGATTGTATTTTCAGTGGGAATATACCCGTTGGATCAGGACTATCATCCAGCAGTGCCCTTGGAGTCGCTTTTTCGCAAGCACTCCTTACACTTAACAATATTCACATCTCAAAAGATCTGTTAATTGAAATGATTGGTGAATCTGAATTATTTCTTGGATTTCATGGAGGGAAAGCTGATCCGGCTGCCATTATTACCGCTGAAAAAGGGATGGTCTCTACCATCGGATTTTTCCCACTTCACATTTCATCCAATACACCAATGCCTGAAAATTTGAAAGTAATTATTGCTTACAGTGGTACAGCTGCAAAAAAAGTGGGTAGTAAAAAGGATATTTTTAACCAGCGAGTTGCGTGTTATAAACTGGCAATGATGATTTTACGTCAACAGTGGGGGGCGGCAAAAAATGTTCACCATTTACGAGATTTAATACCTCAAAGATTAAATGTCCCTGTAAAAAATATCTTTAAGGCTGTTTCTAGTTTACCAGTTTATCCAACTAGAGAAAAGATCACCCATATTTTGGGTGATGATCAGAAAGAATTATTGACCGATATCTTCATGACACATAAAGATCCCGGTACTTACGACCTTATTGGTGTAATTCTTTTTGGATTGAGTGAATGTGCCAGAAGTGAGTCTTTTCATAAATACCTTTTAAAAGGTGATCTTAATGAAATAAAGAACATCATTGATACCAGTCATAATGGTGACAGGCTATTTTCATTTAACAATCGTGGCGATTTTTTTGATTTCGACCATTCTGCAACAATGGGTCATCTTGCGGAAATGGAAGAAAATGAAACATCCCTCACTTCCATTCCAGGAAATTATGGCTGTAGCACAAAGGAAATAGACCAAATGGTAGATATTGCTAATCGTGTCACGGGGACGGTTGGCGCCCAACTTGCCGGAGCTGGTATGGGAGGGAATATGACCATTTTGGCAAAAGATAATTGTGCAGAACATGTCCTTCATGAACTACGGGATCAGTATTATCAACCTCAAAACATTCCATTTGATGCACACATTTGTTATCCAATTTCAGGTGCGTCTGTATTGAGAACTCTCAAATAGTGAGTCTTAAAAAGAATAGATTCGCTGTCATTTTATGTGCGGGATATGGCACACGGATGTATCCACTAACAAAGAATCGACCTAAGCCTTTGCTCCCCGTGGGAGGTAAGCCGGCTTTAGATTATTTAATAGAAGAGATAATGAGTCTGCAAGAAATAAATGATATTTATATAGTAACCAATGATCGGTTTGTTAAACACTTCATTGAATGGGAAACGAATTGGGATACTCCAATGAAGAAAATGGGCAAATCCATCCATCTTATAAATGATGGATCAACATCTAATGATAACCGGTTAGGAGTAGCTAAGGATTTGGATTTTGTTTTTCAACAGACTTCCCATTTCTCCGAAGTTCTTGTAGTAGGGGGAGATAACATCCCTCTTTTTAGGTTAAAAGAGTATTGGTTATCATTTTTGAATAAGAAAGATCATTTTGTTATGGCATTAATGGATGAGGATAAAGAGCGTCTTCGCCGCACAGGTGTCTTATTGCTCTCTGAAGAGAATCAGGTTTTACGTATATACGAAAAACCAACCAACCCACCATCGAATCAATTTTGTCCCCTCTTGTACTTCCTGAAATCGACTGCTAAACACCAATTAACAAAATATTTGAGTAATGAAGGAGCAAACAATGAAATGGGTAATTTTGTTGACTATTTGTGCCAAGTGGAAACAGTAAATGCATTTTTTTCTGATAAAGGCCGTTTAGATATTGGAGACATGGAGTCATATAAAGAGGCTGACGAAATTATTAAATCTTTACTCCTGTAGTAGTAATTGTCTGGATTACATATAACTGACTTTATAGTATTGATCCTTTATTTTTTGGGGATTACTGTCATTGGTATCTGGACTTCGAAAAAGATCAAGACAGTTGATGATTTTTTTATGCCACGGAAATTTGGAAAATTTTCTTTAATGATGCATGGCTTTGGAACAGGAACTCATTCAGATCAGGCTGTTGGTGTTGCATCCAAAACATTCAGTAGTGGTTTATCAGGAATTTGGTATCAATGGTTATGGCTTTTTGTTACACCCTTCTACTGGTTGATCGCACCGTTACTTCGGCGATTTCGTGCTATAACCATGGCGGATGTTTTCGTTGCAAGATACGATCAAAGTGTGGGGATGTTATATGCGTTCATAGGCATGGTAAATCTGATGGTGAATATTGGTCTCATTCTGAAGGGATCCAGTGCTATTATTTCAGCAACATTTGGAGAGACAATATCCTCCTCAACCATTATTGTTATCATGACAATCCTTTTTCTAATATATGGTATAGCAGGAGGGTTGACCGCGGCAATTGTCACTGATTTTATCCAAGGGATTCTAACGATTATTTTTTCGTTTTTTCTTTTGCCATTTGTTTTAAGTGCGGTAGGTGGCTTAGAAGGAATGCATCGAACCATTACTGATCCGAATATGTTTTCACTTATCGCTCCTGAAGAAATTGGTATTTTCTACATTGTCGTTATTTCCATCAATGGATTGGTTGGGTGGGTAACGCAACCACACACAATGGGAAACTGTGCCGCGGGCAAAACTGAAATGGATGGTCGGATTGGAGTTACATGCGGGAATTTTATCAAACGTTTTTGCACTGTGGCCTGGAGCCTGACCGGCTTGGCAGCGGTAGCTTATCTGATCGGAGACAACATTGATCCCGATAAAGTGTATGGTTTAATGGCTCGCGACTTTTTACCACAAATCATGCCGGGACTTTTAGGAATTTTTCTGGCATCATTATTGGCATCAGTTATGAGTTCGTGTGATTCTTTCATGATCGCATCTTCAGCGCTTTTTACTGAAAATATTTATCGTCCCTTCATGCCAAAAAAATCATCTAAACATTATATTCAGATTGGTCGCATCGCATCATTAATAATCGTTGCGGGTGGAGTTAGTTTTGCCTTCTGGCTGCCTGGTGTTGTGAAAGGATTAGAAATATTTTGGAAGATTTCACCTATGATGGGAATCGTTTTTTGGCTCGGCCTATTTTGGCGCAGAGCAACGGTTGCAGGTGCCTGGGCTGCGACCTTTTCCGCATTTTTTATGTGGTGGATAACAACCCTGCCCACATTTATTTCATTAATCGGATCATTACCCATTGCTGACAATGCCCGATTTGTTGTAGAAAAAGCTACAGGAGCTGAAATCTATCTTCCCTGGCAGATGATATTTTATTTAATCACAGGAGTCTGTACCGGTATAGCTGTCAGTTTGTTCACTCAGCCTGTTGAGAAACAAAAGCTGGATAATTTTTATGCTTTGGCTCGAACACCTGTATTAGCCAATGAATCTTTCATTAGTAAACCTTGTACAATTCCAGAAAATGTTACTGTTTCAAAAGCCAAAAAACTATTTTCCACCGATAATTTGGAAATATTAAGACCTTCAAAAATATCCATTATTGGATTTATCGTCAGTTGGATTTTTGTTGCAATATTAGTTGGATTAATGTTCGCTATTGCAGGTGGATAATTGTTAGAATTCCAAAACAATTAGCCAGTCAATACAGATAAATTCATTCTAACCATACTTTTCCGTCTTTTCGGATAAAGACTTTCTGTCCGTCCTTTTTAATGAATGCTTCCCAGCCGGAAGGTGTTAAAGATAATTGTGGCGGCCAGGGGACATCAGTAACGGGTGTTTCAATGAGCTCTAATTTTTTTAATGAGGTTGTGAAATCACCATAGCTTTCAAAGTGGCTTCTCTCGCGGTAATATAATTGGCGGAGTGCCCATTTGATCTGATCCAGTTCATTTGCCTGAATTTTTACCAGTTCTTCCCCCACAATCGTTTCTGTAAATTGCACCAATCCCCACATTTCTGGATAATGCATGGCAATAATTCCTTGGGGTGACCAGACCCAATTGTACGCAGGTAGTTTAGTTTTGAGGTATTGGCCATTTTCAATGTTGGTTTCCCAATGAACTCGGGAAAAATTAACTTTCCATTGTTCACCTTCTTGGGGATGGAAATTTGGAGCGCACTCCTCCAGTGCTTTCCAAGGGATGGCGATCTCTACAATCCAACCTCGATCTTTATCTGATGGGTTATTTATAGTTCCATCCACATAAACCTTTGTGATAAGGCCCGGGATATCCCAGGAATCCACAGCAACTTTCGCTTGGTCACGATAAGGTTTTAATAAGAGCAGATCCCACTCTGTTTCCAAAGCATTGACTTCCAGTTCATAGTAGTGGTGCGTATCACCATCGGGATCTAGGAATATTTCAAAATCATTATCCTTATAAATAATGGCATCCCTGTCTTTCAGGGTCGCCCATACATGGGGCTCTTCCATTTGTGCACCAAAATAGAAATAATTCTCATCCCATAACATTTTGACTTTAGTATCGAAAAATGGATTTGGTTTTAGATCTCCTTCAATATCAACGAATGATTCTGACCAGTTAGCTTTTTGCCATGACACGTCATTGATTTTTCCATCGACCACAATCGGTGCAGATACTTTATAACAAACATAGGACCTTGGTGCATATTTAATTTTAGGCGTTGATAATTGCTGTCCTGAAATTATGGGAAAAAAGAGAACAAGCTTAAGCAAAACACGCATCGATCAATTCCTTTATTGTAGATATTGCCAGTCTAATATGAGTGTCTGATGCACCATAATATAGTTTTACTTCGCTTGATAGATACGCAAACTCATCCTCATCAGTCCTAAAAAATCTTCAGGCTCATTTGAAGAGCGCCCAACACCACTGAGACGATAATGATCACACGGTACGGCTTTTCGGGGATTTTTTTTACGATCCAGACCCCAGCAAAGGCACCAAGAACAATGGCAGGAATAAGGACCAGATCAAACAAGAAAGTTTTTACATTGATAGTCTCCCAGATGAATATGTGAAAAGGGAGTTTGAACAGATTCACAAACAGGAAAAACCAGGCGCCGGTGCCGATGAAACTGTTTTTCTTTAAACCCATAGCAAGAAAGTAGATAGACATGATAGGTCCGGCCGAATTGCCGATCATTGTTGAAATGCCTGCTACAGAACCAGTGATAAATGAGAGTGAAAAGCTCGGTTTGACTTTTAGATTATTGTTTAGGTTTGCCCCCATGACCAACGCACTGAGGATCAGTATTCCCGCCAACAGAACCGTGAACTGAACATCACTGATTCTGTCTCCAATGACAATCCCCAGCAATATACCAAAAATTGTACTGGGCGAAAGTTTCAGGATCATTTTTATATTGGCATGCCTGTGATAAAACCAGACACCAAAGAAATCAGCAAATATCAGAAGAATAAGGACAATACCTGTTGAAGGCTTAGCCCCGAAAATGCCCGCCATGATCGCTACCGTCAGCATACCGAAACCGCCCAAACCTGTCTTTGCCATGCCAATAGCCACAGCGCTAAGAAAGATCAGTGATAATTCTGGCAGTTGCAGTGAATAGCTATGAATAATATCGAACATGAATCAGGAGTTTCCGAAATTAGTTTTCCTTTTTGGGGGACACAAGAGTAGTATCCTCCTTAGTATATCAAGGTCCTTTGAAGCCGTTCCCACAGGTTCGAATCCTATCGGGCACACACCGGATTAACCCCTCTTAATGAGGGGTTTATTCTTTATATACTGTCGATAGTTGACTTTCCCGTTATCTAGCCTTAGGTTAGCCAAAGAGAGTCAAATTAAAACATATAATACCTAAATGTGGACACACTTCAATTTCAATCTAGACCTTCAACCTAATGCTCTCAACCGGATCAACAATAGACCCGGGTACCTGATAAAATGAAAAGGGCACAAACATTGTAGAGCAAGAATTATGAAGGTGCCAAACCAGCAATTGTTTTATTTTTTTGTTCTCCCGCAGATCATGCTGTCTATAAAGGAGCCATCATGTATGAACTGAAGGTGACCGTTAAAAAGGTGATGGGCGAGTGTACGGCAGAACCTGCCATGAAGTCGGGCGACTATTTCACGGTGAGCGACGGCGACATCCAGATCCCCGAGGGCGGCTACATATGCCTGTGGGCCCTGCAGAGCTTGATGCCGTTGATCACTCCGAAAGAACGTGAAATCACTGAAGAACAGGATGAAGACTGGATGTGGCGGGTGCATCACGCCCAGTGTCCCGACCCTAAGGGCCGCGTGATCTTTAAGATCGAACGGACCGGAAACGTCGATAGGAATGATCGAGAAGAGGCGGAACATCAGGCGCCGAAGACAATCAACAGCATCCCCTCCGAAGAAGAGGGTCTGAAAACTCTGCGCATCGAGGTGGAATCGTTCAAGGGACATTGTACATCCCGAATGGAGCCCGGAGATTCTTTTCAATTGCGCAGCGGACGGCTCTACATCCCGGAGGGCTGTCACTTCTGTCTCTACGCCCTGCAGGCCGCCCTGCCGCTTCTTCCGGCCAAGCAGCGCGCCCTCGAGGACGGCGACTGGATGAAGGAGGACTCACACGTGCTCTGTCCCGATCCTACAGGCAATGTGGTACTGCGTATAGAAGAAATGAAAGACATCAAAGAAGAAAAGAAACACAGCGGGATGAAAGAAGCACCCACATCGTGATATAATTTTTTGGGGGAAGGAAAATGAAAAAACTGCTGCCGCTATTGATATTCACCCTGTTTGTGGCATCCTGCGTCCCACAAATACAGACACAGAGACAGGAGGCGCCACAAAACTGGAAAGCCAAGACCCTTTGGGAGAGTGAAGAAAAGATCCAGAGAGTCATCGTTGCCGATATCGATCCCGAGCATAGCGGAGACGAAATCATTTCTGTAGCTTCAAATGGTGAAGTGGTATATATATATGAGTCCGCTGATCAGTGGGCAAACGATATTCTCTGGGTTGACACTGAATCTCTTACAGGAGCGGCCGTCGGTGAATTGGATGCCGCCCATCCGGGCAGAGAGATCATTGTCGGAGGTGAGAAAGGGCATGTGGAATTAATCCAGTTTGATACCAAGAAACACCAGACAATATTTGACAAAGGAGGTTCCATTCATGGCCTCTCAGTAGCAGAACTCAATGCAGCCTATTCCTCTCAGGAAGTGGTGGCTGTGGATGAGGATGGGAATCTCTTTGTTCTTTTTAAAGATGGGGACTGGGAATCCTCTCTTCTTCTCAAAGACACAGGCCGTCTGAGGGATACAGTTATTGGAGATTTTGACGGGACTCACCCGGGACTGGAAGCACTTGTGGTCGGTACCTCAGGTAAAGTCATACAGGTATATGTAGAAAACGGTAATTGGAAGACCAAGATAATCAACGAATCCTCAGAGGCACTGGGGCGAGTTGCAGCGGGTGAAATCCTTGTAAATATCCCGGGACCTGAGGTTGTTATCGTGGGTGATGAAGGGGGGACATATTTGTTGAAACAGGAAGAAGGGGTCTGGAGTTCTGAAGAAATATTCAGAGATAACGACGGACTGCGAGGTGTAGCAGTAGACAACATCCAACCTAACTTGCCTGGCAATGAAGTGGTCATCTTCGGCTACTCGAAAAATGTCATTATGATTTCTTTGAAAAACGGGAAATGGGTGGCTAAAACACTCTGGACTGATTCAGACCGCGCCCACAGCCTCTCATGCGGAAACATTTCCCCCTCAACTTCCTGGAAGGAATGTGTAGTCGGTGGTTATTCAACAAAAGTCACAGGAATATTCTATTAATACACTTGGATTATTCGAGAGTCGAAGGTTGTCGCAGATGTAAGACATTGGCTTATGAAGCTGGGCACCCCACCATTAATGAGTCATAATGAAGCAGATGCGGTGAGATCAACTCGCCCTTATAAGAGGGTTTTCAGCAGCTGAAAAAAATGAAAAAGTACCTGCTGCTAATGATACTCACCCTGTTTCTGGCATCCTGTGCTTCAAGAATACAGTATGAGGGAGGACGGAATGAAAAAGGAGAATACCACGTGACCGTAAATCCTATGAATGATTTCGGTATGACGGCCAGTAATGTTTTTTTCTATTATACCAACCTTGCTCGGGCAACCCAATTTTATACTGAGACACTAGGGTTGAACGTTGCTGCAGATTATGGGTTTGCCAAGATTCTTCAGGTCGCGCCGACTTCGTTCATAACACTGGTTGATGAAACCAAAGGGATGCACAAGTCCAGTGAGCCCAAAAGCGTGGCGATTGCCCTGATAACGGATCAGTTGGATGAGTGGTGGGATTATATCGAGAAACAGGATGTCGAAATCAAGTCTCCTTACAATCCTAAAGAAGGACGGCCTCATCACGGTTTTGTCGTGATTGATCCCGAAGGATATTTTCTTGAGTTCGAACGGTTTAACATCCATGAGGAAAATAAAAAGTTGAGCCCGGTACTGGATAAATCGCCCACTATTTTTCCGCCAAGCGATCAGAATTCAACTGTCCCGCCGGGGCTTGGTTTTAAGGCCACCGTGGTCTGGTTCTATTACAAGGATATGGAAGGTATTCAGCGTTTTTATGAGGACGTGATGGGCTTCGATCTGATCGTGGATCAGGGGTGGGCGAAGATCTATCCCATTTCGCCGTCTGGCTATTTCGGTCTGGTCGACGAACAACGCGGCATGCATAACTTCACGGAGCAGAAGGCCGTAACAATGTCATTCTGGACGGATAGTCTCGACGATTGGTACGCCTACGCCAGCACCCACGAAGCCATTAAGATGCGTTCCCTAAAGATTGAAGATGGGAGTCCGGAATACCGTGCGTTTGTCGGCTACGATCCCGAAGGATATTATATAGAATGGGATGTGTTTAATGATGTTCCGGTGAATGAAGAGCTGTTGAAGATATTGAAAGAACAGTGAAAAGTTCCGAGTTGTTTGAATTCCAGATCACAGTTTGAAACGCGGAACTTTTCACCCGGAACTATTATTACCGATCAGTCCGTCTATCTTCCACTCGGGGTAACTCAGCATCGCACCAAATTGGCGGGCAATTTCTTTACGGGCTTCACCGGTATATTGGTTTGATGCGACCAGTTGTCCCTTTCGTATTTTAAGGTCCAGATATTCCTGTCTTGTCTCTCCCTTGTATATCACCAGCACATGTTTACCTTCTGTAATGGATGCGGGGAACAGGTCCGTCACCAGGAAGTCGTTTTCCCGGTAGATTTCGACGTTATTCCGTTTGGCTATACGGGCCGCTTCTTCGACGATCGCGTCCATGTTTTCAGGCGACAGTGCGGCGCTCAGGGCTAGTTTCTTAACGCCTGCATCCACCATTTCACCGAAGGCGCCGATCCCCCCGAGGTTATAAGAGCGCTGGTCAATACCCAGTTCGGCGTTCCCTTGGCTGTTGCACCCCATCATGGTGATTACAACGAGCGTAGAGAGAGGCACCCAGAAGTGATTAGCATGCAGTAAACGATAAGTCATATTGCCTCCTTACGGGGATTTTTTTGGACCTTTTCAGTGGTGGTAGCTTATTGGATGGGATTTCCGCTATTGTCCAGCATAATTGGATCGCCGTAACCCAGGGATTTGAGACCTTCGTACTGGGTGGCCCCATCACCTACTATGAGGTAAATCATTTCAGTGGGCCGCACGTACTTCTGTGCCAGCTGATTGTGTCTTTCAACAGTCATATCGCGGACCACTTTCTCTCGGTCTCTGATATAATCAAAGGGGAGGCCGTAGGTAGCGATGTTGTCCAGCATACCGCGCAGGGCACCCAGAGTTTCAAAGCGCCGCGCATTGGACTTTAGCATCATGTTCTTGGTGAACTCCAGGTCTTCCTCAGCGATGGATTTCCGGTAGTCGGTCATAATATCCTTAAAGATATGAACCGATTCTTCCGTGGTGTTGGAACGCACGCCTGAGGAGGCGATGAAAAGACCCGGAGAGCGGGATCCTATAAAGCGGGAACGGGCGCCGTAGGTGTAGCCCTTTTCTTCCCGCAGAGTCAAATTGATGTCGCTGGAGAAACTCCCGCCCAGTTTCATGTTCATTACTGTAGCGGGGTAGTAGTCCGGGTTGGTGTAGGCCATGGAAAGGTAGCCGATGCGGATTTCCGACTGTTTCGCGCCAGGCACATCCACGAAATAGATTTGAGCCTTGCTGCTCGGTTCCGGCAAGGCGTATTCAGAGAAAAAGACGTCCTTGGTTTCCCAGCGTTCCGCTAAGCCTTTGAAGGCCTTTATCGCATCACTGCGGCGGATGTCACCCACAATGCTGACGGTTGCCAGATCCGCCGAGAAGTTGGCCTCGTAGTAGTTTTTCAGATCGTCTAGTTCAATTGCAGCCACCGATGCCTCGGTTCCCATGGTGGCGTTGGCCAGGATGTGGTCGCCGTAGTTCAATCGGTTGAAAACGTTGGAGGCGATGGTAGAGGGGATGGCCGCGCGGCGATTGATTCCTTCAACCTTTTCAGCTTTGATCCGCCTAAACTCTTTCTCGTCCCAGCGGGGTTCAAAAAGGATTTCCTCCACCAATGCCAGGGTGGCATCAAAATTGCGTTTCAGGCACGTAACTTCCATACCGATAGTTTCTTTGGATGTAAACATGGATATGGAGGAGCCCAAGGCATCGATAGCTTCTTCCAGTTCCACCGACGTCTTGCTGATGGTGCCTTCCATCATCATGTCGGAAATCAGGTTGGCCACGCCGATTTTTTCTGGGGCGTCCAGCAGCATGCCGCCACGGATACGAATGCCAAAATTGATCAGTGGCAGTTCATCGTGGTTGGCCCCGAACAGGGACACGTTACCGGGGTAGTTGTGGCGCCAGACCATAGGCACATTAAGGTTGGGTTGTAGACCCTGTTCCGGTTCTACAGAGCGGTCAAAGACAGAGGAAATTTCGGCCACGTCCAGCTCGCCGGCACCGGCTGCTTTCCCCACATTTTCCACGATCTGCTCTTCCTCGATAGGAAACAGTTCTGATCCAGCGGCCACGAGATCCGTCTGTCTCTTGGGCACGAAGCTGGTGAGCACGTAATTTTTCTCTTTGATGTATTCGTTGTATACCCGTTTTACGTCATCCATGGTCACATCCAGAACGCTCTGAAGGTCTTCAGTAATGGCATCGGGTGAACCATAATATTCGTTGTAGTATGCCAGTTGAAATCCCTTTCCCAGGGCCGATGAAATAGATTGATAAAAACCTGTTTCATACTTGGCTTTCAGGCGCTCCAGATCACTTTCAGTGAAGCCGTCGCTTTCAAATTTATCCAGTGCCGTAAATATGGCTGTTTCCACGTCGGTGAGGTTGGTAGTGGAAAAGGCCGTGACAGTGATATTGAAGGTACCGGCAATTTCCTGGGGACGGCTATAAGATGCCACACTGGGGGCCAGCTTGTCTTCTTCCACAATAATCTTGTATAGCGGTGCTTTTTTGCCGTCGCCCAGTAGCTGGCCTAAAAGTTCTAGGGCCGGGGCGTCGGTGTGGCGCTGGTGAACGGTGGGGTAGACCATGCTCAAGCGCGGAGATTTGGCAAAATTGTCCTCGTGGAAAACTTTTTTGGTTGTTGCCAGAGTTACCGGCTGAGGTTTCGGGTCCGGCACAGTGGGACCGCGCTGGATTTCGCCGAAATATTTTTCCACCAGCTTTTTTACCTGACCTTCATTGATATCACCGGCAATTACCAGGGTAGCATTGTTGGATCCATACCAGCGTTCGTAAAAATTGCGCACATCTTTCAGCGTGGCATTCTGCAGGTCCTCCAGTTCGCCGATGGTTGTCCAGTTGTAAGGATGATCGGCGGGGTAGAGGTTTTTTATCACAGCATAATTGTTGTGACCATAGGGGCGGTTGTCCACGCGCTGGCGTTTTTCGTTCTGAACGACTTCTTGCTGGTTTTCAAAAGCTGCCTGAGTGACAGTAGGCAGTAGCCAGCCCATGCGGTCTGACTCCAGCCACAGGACCATCTCCAGGGCGTTTTTTGGGACGACTTCAAAATAAACTGTTCCGTCCTTATTGGTACCGCCGTTCAGTGTCCCGCCGGCGCTCTGAATTTTTTTAAA
>Ga0207986_1000229_pt1 | contig 27814 bp, 25 predicted proteins | sample ETNtaG_26_FD_185764 | JGI IMG/M metagenome (GOLD analysis project Ga0207986, IMG submission 185764) | Marine microbial and viral communities from oxygen minimum zone, Eastern Pacific Ocean - ETNP201302SV89 (SPAdes) (version 2) | ecosystem: Environmental > Aquatic > Marine > Oceanic ... | reverse complement strand
AGTGCGTGACGATACGCCCAATGCTGAACGACGCCTGGGAGACTTTTACCCCATCATGGCTGGATTCGATGGTCCAGAGCATCTCACCAATCCCGTAGATACCGATCGCCAGAACCAGAAAATTAATGCCATGGAAAAACCCGGGCAGACCGCCGAAAATCAACCGCGGCTCTCCGCTGATGATGTCCAGGCCGACAGCGCTCAGCACCAAGCCGATGAATATCGAAAACAGTGTCTTGGGAATATCGTCGCCACCCAGTCCAATAAACGTCGCAAATGCAAGCATCATCAGTGAAAATTCCTCGGCAGCACCAAAAGCCAGTGCGACTTCGGCCAAGGGAGGCGCAAACAACGTAAACAACACCACCGATATGGTGCCGCCAATAAATGAGGCGCCTGCGGCAGTAATCAGCGCCTGGTCTGCTTTGCCGGCAAGGGCTAGCGGCCGACCATCAAAGGTGGTGGCGACAGCGGTCGAAGCGCCGGGAATTCCCAGCATGATCGAAGAAATAGCGCCGCCATACATGGCGCCATAGTAGATTGCGGCAAGAAAAATGATCGCGCCTGTGGGCGGTACCAGGAAAGTCATCGGCAGCAAAATGGCGACGCCGTTGACCGAACCAAGCCCCGGCATCGCGCCAATAAAAAGACCCAGTGCACAGCCGAATATGACAAGTGCCAGGTTCAAAGGTTCCAGCGCAATGCCAAAACCCTGCATCAGCAGGTCAAACGTTTCCACAGGGCCTCACATGAAAATATCGTACAGCGGATAGAAAAGCGGTTCGGTGTAACCTTTCGGTAAAGTAATCCGCAGCGCAATCTCAAAGAAAAAGAAACTGGCCACGGGTGTGATCACAGACACCGCTACACTGAGCGGCCAGCGGTGGCCTCCCATCACCCGCACGTAGTACAACAGGAAAAGCGGGATGGAAAGGTATATGCCAATAAAGTGGATCGCCCCGATCATCAGAGTCAGTGCAACGATGACTCTGATTATTGTGCTCCGCGTTGTAACGGCCAGGTAAGGCTCAGTCGAACGTGACGGCGGACTTTTCCGCCTAACCCAGCGTGCCACAATCCACACACAACAGAGCAGCATCCCAAATGCCAGCCAAAAGGGAAACGCCCCACCGCCTGGTCCTTCGTCAGGAATCCAGCCGATGGGGAGCTCCGCACTCTTAACCATCAAGTAGGCCGAAAAAGCCCCAAGAACCAGGGCCATTAACAGCTCGGCTCTACGCATGGCAGCTTTTCCCTTCTGCCTTAAACCAACGGACTTGGGATCAAATCTCGCCGATATCCTTCAATATAACTTCATGGACTGCCTTCTCTCGAGCCCAGTAGGCCTTGAGCTTAGGCCCAGTCAGGAAACCACCCATCAGACTCTTTTTAGTCATGTAGGCCTGCCACTCATCCGTCGCATAGACCCGGGCGAACACGTCACGATAGTAAGCGGCCGCTTCATCACTCATGCCTGGTGCTCCAACTACGCTGCGTTGCATGAAATAGACGTAGTCCTTGCCTAGCTCTTTGAAAGTTGGTGCGTCTGGAAACAACGGTAACCGTGTTGGGGTAAACGATGCGATTGCCCGGGTTTTGCCAGCCTGGTAAAAGCCCAACTGCTCGGAGGGATTATTCACTGTGGAATTACAGTGGTTACCCGCCAGCTCCTTGGCTACACGGCCGCCGCCTTTGAAAGGCACGTACTTGATCTTGAGGTCATACGCTTTATTAAGGAAGGTCGTCAACAGCTGATCTTCCTGGCCCTTGCCGGTGCCGGCCATGAGCCAATCACTGCCTGCGGCTCTGGCTGCAGCCACGAACTCGTCAACGTTGGTGATACCCGAGTCGACGTTGACCCACAAAAGGAAGGTATCCTCAGCCATGCGCCCGACGGGCGTGAAGGTCGAGATGTCTACATCCAGTTTCGGTTGACGCAACGGTGTGGTGTAAAAACTGTTGAGCGTCACCATCACGGTGTGGTTGTCGCCCTGCTTGCCCTTCATATGAATGAGCGCCTCTGCACCCGAACCACCTGGTTTGTTGATCGGGACAAACGGCTTGGATGAGAAGCCGTGTTTTTCGATCACACTTTGCATCAGGCGTGCCATCTTGTCGGCCCCACCACCCTTTCCGGCCATAATCACAAAGTCCACCGGCTTCTTTGGCTCCCAGGCCTGCGCGGGCCCTGCGGCCAATACGGCCAGAGCACTGAACAGCGCGATCAACGGCAAAAATACACTGCGCTTAATCATGATTCCTCTCCTCTAAGTTGCTGTAGGTTGAATGCACATGTTAGTGGTAGATTGAATGCACATGTTAGTGGTAGATTGAATGCACATATAAATCTTATATTGCCTACACGAGCATTATGGCAGTAGAACGTTTCAATGTAGGCGAGCACACCAAAGACTGTCAAGAACGCCTCTGCAACAGGCAAAATAACAGATCAGACGCGATCGGGTGTACGTTTCTAGTCGGCTTGGGAAAGCCGTCACTACGCGATGACGGCCACAGGCCAGGTTGTTCAGTCTATCGGGCTGTTCTTCGCTGTAGAGGGTGATCGATCTGCGAGATGTGTCGTACTGATTCTGCCGAAGGTGGCTCATGGGGCAAAAGAATCATCACCGAAAACCGTGATGTCGCCGTGACACTTTAGCGTGGTTCTAGTTATTTCAATCGCTACTGGCCATACCAAGTGGTATCAAATGACCGCCCCGGCGCGAGGCAATTCCTGAGGCCGTTTCAAAGCCCTTCAGGCTGGGCCTGCCGATATTCAGTATCATCACCTTTGTCAGCTGGTTCCAATCGGGCCTGCTGCCTCAGCGCTTTAATGGCGTTACCAACGATCCACGCTGACTCGGACACACTGGCGGATCACAACCCCAGGTAACGGGCCAGTGCGCCTGCGGTGACAGGCAAATCCGCAGGGGGCGTCGCCACGCGCACAGTCTTGTCACGGGTTGTCACCCCCTGCACGATCGACAGTTGAGCGCGCTTGCATCCCAGGGCACTGGCCAGAGTGTTCAGCAGTTCCTGGTTAGCCTTGCCGTCGACCGGGGGCCTGGTAATCCGCACCACTAAGCGGCCAGCACGCACAGGCCCGAATCCGGCCTGGCGTGAGCGCGGGATCGCCCGCAGCCGCAGGTTTATCGAGCCATCTGTTTCGGCTTGTAGCCACAAGTTTTCAGCCACGGCATCTCTTTGGTGATTACCCAGTCAGCAAGTTTGCCGCCCTTGATCACACATCCCGCGACATTATTACTGAGTGATTCTAGTTGACTCAGAACACCCGTCGGCCTGTAATGGTCATGACAAAAGACAACAATGAGCACATGCATGGATGAGCAAACGGCACGCGATGCCCCGGCAGCTGAATTCGGCCACGCGCTGAAAGGCTTTGGCATCAACCTGCTGGTGCGCGATGTCACGCGCAGTGTCGACTTTCTTGAAAAGGTCTTGGGCATGCGAGTGCACCGGGCCGACGCCGATTTTGCAGTACTCGAATCAGCCGGGCACTTCATCCAGCTGCATGCTGATCATACCTACCATTCCAACCCGCTGCCGTCACTGCTGCCCGAGGCCGGGGCCCGCGGTGCAGGCATCGAACTGCGCCTGTACGGTATAGACCCGGACACTTGCGAGGCAAAGGCAATCGCCGGCGCTCACGTAGTACTGCGCACCAGCGAGGATCGGCCACACGGCCTGCGCGAGTGTTATCTGCTGGATCCCGATGGCTACTGCTGGGTACCCGGCGTTGCTATTGAAGACACGCCAAACTGAAACGCTCAGTCCAGATTGAACAACCGGCGCGAACTGCCCGGAAGACCCTGTTAAGCGCTATCACACCAGTGCGGGCACACACCTTCGTCGGCTAACCAGGCTTAGCCAATTGTGACACCCGTACGCTTGTTGAACTCACCGATCATCTCATCCCAGTCTGCTCCCATCTTATGCAGTTCTTTCCAGAACGCCGGGTTGCGGCGGGCCTCAAAATCTTCGGCGCTGATGCCCTGCTGCTCGACCCAGGTGTAATAACCGAGATTAAAGATACGGTTGCGACCGACCTCGTCCAGTTCCTCTATATGCTCCGTACCCATCCCCGCCAGGTGGCGGGCGGTAATCTCGGCCGCGTGTACATCGTTAAACCCTGTGGGATAAGACTGCGCCAGCAGTTTTTCTTTCTCGCTGGTATAAAGCTCCGCACCATCGGTCGCGACCGAGATAACAACATCCTGCGCTCCCAGGTTCAATTTCTGGGCAGTCTTTATTGCGCCCAGCATATTGGCGATCGATGAAAGGCCAAGGTGTCGCAATTTGTCTACAACCGCCGGGTCGACACCCATCTGTTCACGCAGAAAAGCTCTACCTGCTTCGGTGTTGAATACCAGGTTCAAGCCGTCTGTTGCCTGATCACTGACCGCGGCCACCAGGTCAGTGTTCATCACGTTGTGGATCAATGGAATATGTTTGTCGCCAATCCCCTGGATGTTGTGTTCACCGTAACCGTTGTACAGCATAGTTGGGCACTCGAGCGCTTCGACCGCAACGATCTTTGCTCCAAAGTCATCCTTGAGCCGGTCTCCTGCTCCGAGTGTGCCTGCCGAACCGGATGCCGCAACAAAGGCGGACAGCTCAAGCCCGGGTTCTTTTTCCTGCATTGAATTAAAGACCTGGACAAACGCGGCGCCACTGACCTGGTAGTGGGCGAGATGATTGCCGAATTCCGAGAACTGGTTAACGATAAAGTTACCCGGATCGCGCGCCAGTTCACGGCAGGCATCGTATATCTCCTTGACGTTGCTTTCCGAACCTGGCGTTGTGATGATGTCATCGGGGTTATCGACCTGTCGTTCCAGCCAGTCAAAGCGCTCGCGGCTCATATTCTCCGGCAGAATCGCCACACCACGACAGCGCATCAAACGGGAGATGGCGACACCACCGCGGGCATAGTTACCTGTGGAGGGCCACACTGCCCGATGACGAGCAGGATCAAACTGGCCGCTGACGATGCGCGGTACCAGGCAAGCGTAAGCGGCGAGCACCTTGTGGCAACTGACCATAGGAAAACGGTTACCCAACACCAACACGATCCGGGCATCGACACCAGTCAACTCTTTGGGTAAAACGATGTGCTCAGGCACCCTGACTCGCCAGGCGTAATCCAGGGCGTTATACCAATGCAGTCGAAAGAGGTTGAGCGGATGCGCTTCATTCTGATCAACCTTGGCAAGCGCCCCCTGCAAGGAGCCGGGAATAGTCGAAGGGTCTGCCAGCTGGGACAGGGTCGGCAGGAGAATCTGCGCCTCGCGAAACCACTTAATTGAGCGCTCGTAACTTTCCGCAAGGTAGCGCAGACCAACCACTTGGGCTGCCGTTCTTCTTGAAGAATCTTGTCTGCCCTCGGTTACCTTTTTTGTCGCAGAGCCGATCAGCGCATCGATCTCTATCTCTATCACCTGGCTTGGGCGATTCAGCTTTGGTGTTTCCACCATGGTTGCCAGGGGCTTTATCGGTTTGTAGAACTCCGAGTACGCCGTGATCACTTCTTTAGCCTTGGATATGTCGGTCACATACATTTTCACTCGGTAGACATCTTCCCGCCTGGCGCCCGCTTCAAGGTAATAGGACTCCATTTTCTCGAGAATATATTTGGTCTGCGCATAAGCGTCGCCTTCGGCGAACACCGAGCCATCGGCTTGTACCGCTGTGGTACCGCCAACAAACACGAAGTCTCCCAGCCTGATTGCCCGGGAGTAACCGGCGGCTGCTTCCAACGGTGCGCCCGAACTGTAAAGCGTTCTTTCATAATTCATAATAATTCTCCCTTTACCCCTTTTACTGGCCGGCTAACTCCTGTTCCATCTGTTCTCGCATCTTGAATTTCTGAACCTTGCCCGTCACGGTCATCGGAAACTGATCAACAAACCGGATATACCGAGGAATTTTGTAGTGCGCGATCTGGTCTTTGCAGAAATCCCTGACCTGATCGTCGCTCAGTTGCTCAGTGCCGCGCAACTTGATCCAGGCACACAATTCTTCACCATATTTCTCATCGGGAATACCAATTACCTGCACGTCCTCAATATCCGGATGGGTGTAAAGGAACTCCTCTACCTCTCGCGGATAGATGTTTTCCCCACCCCTGATGACCATGTCCTTAATCCGGCCGACGATGTTGCAATAGCCTTCCGAATCGATAATCGCAAGGTCACCGGTATGCATCCAGCCGTCTGCATCGATTGCCTCCCGGGTCTTTTCCTCATCATTCCAGTACCCCTGCATAACAAGATAACCGCGACTACAGAGTTCTCCGGTACTACCCCGTGGCAGTAACTGGCCGCTTTCCGGGTCGATCACTTTCGCCTCGACGTGAGGATGAACCCGACCTACTGTGCTGACCCGTTTCTCCAGTGGATCATCTATCGTGGTCTGAAAACTCACCGGACTGGTCTCTGTCATTCCGTAACAGATCGTGACATCAGACATGTGCATATCGTCAACACAGCGTTTCATGATCTCGACAGGGCATGGTGATCCAGCCATGATCCCGGTGCGCAAGGAAGAGAGATCGAAATCTGCAAATTCGGGGTGTTCCAGTTCAGCGATAAACATCGTTGGCACGCCATACAAACCGGTACACTTCTCTTTGGCTACTGTTTGCAGAACTGTTAACGGCTCAAAGGCTTCATCCGGGTAGATCATTGCGGAGGCATGCGTAATGCACGCCATGTTTCCGAGTACCATACCGAAACAGTGGTACAACGGTACCGGGATACATATTCGGTCCCGCTCGCTCAAGCGCATGGTTTCGCCAACGAAGAAACCATTATTTAGGATATTGGAATGGGTCAGCGTGGCGCCCTTGGGAGCCCCTGTAGTCCCACTGGTAAACTGAATGTTTATCGGATCATCGGGTGACAAGGTGTGGGCGACTTCCTCACTGGAGACCCCATCGTGCGCGCTGCCCGCTCTGGAGATATCTGAAAACCGGTACATTCCCGGGATTTCATCAGCCCCAAGGTGCACCAGAGTACGCAACGCTGGCAGTTTTTCCGCTTGCAATTCACCGGCGGGCTGGCTTCCTATCTCGGGTGCCAGGTCGCGCAGCATCTCCACATACTGGCTGGTTTTGAATATCTCTGCGAGCACCAGGCCCTTGCAACCAACCTTGTTCAGTGCGTACTCAAGTTCGGTTTTGCGATAGGCAGGATTGATATTCACCAGTATCACTCCCACTCTCGCAGTTGCGAGCTGGGTAATTACCCACTGGGCGTTGTTCGGTGACCAGATACCCAGCCGGTCACCCGGCTCAAAGCCCGTCGCCAGCAAGCCATCAGCAAAAAGATCTACCTCTTTCTTTAACTCGTCATAAGACCAGCGTATCCCCTGGTGCCTGACCACGAGTGCGGCATGACTGCCGAACTGCTTGACCGTTTCATCAAAGCTCGCAGCTACTGTTGCATTGATGAGATCACCAGGCTGTGGCCCTTTTACGATACTGTCTTCAACCATCTGTCGCCTCCTATCGGGTTGCCTTACCCGCACTACTGGCTTCGCGCTCGGCCTCTTGCCGCAATTCAACCCGGCGTATCTTGCCGGAGATGGTTTTAGGCAATTCCTGGCGAAACTCGATTTCCCGGGGGTACTTGTACGGCGCGGTAGTGGTCTTGACAAAATCCATCAGTTCTTCGACCAGTGCTTCCGAGGGGGAGTGTCCACTGGCCAGGACTACGCAAGCTTTCACGATGTGGCCTCGCAGCGGGTCCGGTTTGGCCACCACTGCCGACTCTGCGACAGCATCATGCTGCAGCAACACGCTCTCAACTTCAAACGGGCTGATACGGTAGGCGGCAGAACTGATCACGTCATCAGAACGGCCAACAAACCATATGTAGCCATCAGCATCACGGGTAGCCGTATCACCGGTGTAGTACCAGCCGTGCCGGAAAGAATCCCGGGACCTGCTGTCGGGACCCTCAAAATAACCTGCGAACAGCCCCAGCGGTGGTGGATCCGTCAGGCGTACCGCGATGTGGCCAATCTCATTGTCGTCAACTACCTTGCCATCATCGTCGACAATCTGCACATCAAAGCCGGGCACTGCCTTTCCCATGGAGCCCAGGCGAACGTCCATACCGGGTACATTCGCTACGATATTTACGGTTTCTGTCTGCCCATATCCGTCGTGCACCGTGGTGCCGGTCACCCCCCGCCAGACCCGGATAACCTCCGGATTCAAGGGTTCGCCAGCGCTGATCGAGTGCCTTATCGATCCCAAGTCATATTGGGAAAGATCCATCTGCGCAAGCAGCCGGTATATGGTCGGCGGTGCGCAGAAAGTCGATACCCGCAACTTGCTGAGCAGTCTGAGATGAATATCAGCATCGAAACCTGCACCACCGTCATACAAGACTGTGGCAGCCCGGCACGCCAGCGGCGCAAAAAGCACCCCCCAGGCTGCCTTGGCCCAGCCAGTATCGGACAGCGTCCAGTGCACGTCTGATTCATTGAGGTCCAGCCAGAAGGTGCCTGTTACCAGATGCGCGAGTGCGTAACTGTGAACATGGGGTACCATTTTCGGGTTTGCCGTCGTACCCGAGGTAAAAAATGCCAGCATCATCTCGTCACTGCGGGTCGGGCCACCAACCTGAGCGCTGTCGAGTGTGTCCTCAGCCTGGTCACAGGCTTGGGAATAACACAGCCACCCTTCCCTTTGCTCATCAACAAGGATCAGGTGCTTCAACCCCGGACAGGCATCACCAAGCTGCTCGATTTTCTCGGCCTGCTCGATGCCCACGATTGCGATGCTGGCCTGTGCTTTGTTGACCCGGTACTCGATATCCTTGGCGGTCAACAGAGTGGTCCCCGGCGAAGAGACCACCCCCGCCTTGATACACCCGACCATAACCTCATACCAGGCCGGAACACGCGGCAGAATAACGATCGCCGAATCACCGCGCACGACTCCAATCTGCCGCAGCACATTGGCAAAGCGATTTGACGCCTGGCTGAGGTCAGAGAAGCGGTATTCCCGAACCTGTTCACCGCTAGCGTCTACTGCAATATAGGCGGTCTTATCTGCCTCGCGGGCAAAATAATCGATAACATCAAAGCCAAAATTGAAAAACTCAGGCGCCTCGATAGTGACATTTCCTGGCCGGCGCAACTCGCGAGTCAGTTGTTGCAGAATGTGCTCCACACTTAATCCTCCAGAAAATGCTTATTGTCGCCTGATCTTTTTAAACTCAAGCAAGGCTTGCAGCCGCTCATCGCCCGGATCCACCGAAAAACATAAGGCTAACTCATTCCAAAATAGGTTTCCCTGACATATTTCTCCTGCTTTAATTCATCAGGATGGCCGCGCATTTTTATACTGCCTGTCTCCATCAGGTAAATTTCCTGGGCCAGCGTCAATGCGAAATTCACGTTTTGTTCTGTTATGACTATAGTCAAGCCCATTTTCTCGTTGAGGTCTTTAAGGGCATCATATATTGCCGAGCATACAACAGGAGCCAGGCCTATGGTTGGCTCGTCAACCAGCAATAGCCGGGGGTTCGACATCAATGCCCTGCCCAACGACAACATCCGTTGCTCACCTCCACTTTGGGTCATTGCTTCCTGATCGCGACGCTCCTGCAGCCGGGGAAATAACTGGAAAACCCTCTCAAGGTTCTCAGCTATCTTGTTCTTGGCCCGGTAAGCGCCAACCAGAAGATTTTCCGTCACATCCATATACGGAAACAGGTTGCCGCGCTCGGGCGCATAGCCAATACCCAGACCGACGATCTGAGCAGTACTCAACGTATCCAGTTCGACCCCGTCAAAACTGATGCGTCCCGTGCAACTGGTTAAGCCCAGGATCGAATCCAGCAATGTTGACTTCCCAGCACCATTAGGCCCGATGATGCCAACGATCTTGCCCTCTTCTACGGTAATGGAGACATCGCTCAAAGAACGTGCCTTGCCATAAAATGCGTCGAGGTTTTCTATTTCCAGTAAGGCCAATGTTCTATCCTGATCAGTGCTAGGTGCTCGCGTGCTATTGCCCGAGGTACGCGGTCTGTACCTTTTGGTTGGCGATAACTTCCTCAAACGAACCCTCGGCGATGACGGCTCCAAACGAGATCGCTACCACGCGGTCGACCAGTGGGGCCAGCGCCTTGAGATCGTGGCTCACCACGATATAGCTAAGGCCGTTTTTTTTCTGCTCCTCTATAAGGGTTGACAGTTGTGCAATCTCGGCCGTTGTCAGCCCGGCAAAAACCTCATCGAGCAGCAACAGCTTCGGCTCGGAGGCGATGGTTCGGGCCAACTCCAGCTTCCGCAGATCGCCCATGGACAGCTCGCTGGGATATTTTGCAAGTTCATCGGCCCCAAGTCCGACGCTTTCTGCTATTTCTCTTTCTCTTTCGGTACTGGCCTCCATAGTCAACATCTGCAAAATGCTGTCTGGCATCATCCCGACCCGGATGTTCTCTCTGACTGTCGCCTCACCGAAAGGCCGCGGCACCTGATAGGTTCGTGCGATACCCTTCTTTACCCTTTCGTGAGTTGGATAATTAGATATTTCCTCTCCGCGAAAAAAGATTTCTCCAGAATCCTGTGACAACTCGCCCATGATCATATTGAAATTGGTCGTCTTCCCGGCGCCGTTGGGTCCGATCAAACCGAGAGTTTCGCCCTCGTCGACATGAAACCCGATATGGTCGACCGCGAGCAAGCCACCGAAACTCTTGCTCAAGGAGCGAACTTCAAGCAGTTTGTCCATCTGTCGCTAGCCGCTGCCCGCTTTGCCGGAAAGTCGCTGGCGCAAAGACGAGAAAATGCTGTATAGCCCCTTGGGCGCAACATAGTAGACCACCAGGGTGATTACGCCGTAGAGCACAAACCTGCCAGCGCCGGGGATGTAGGGCCGCATATATTCCAGCAGGAAGGTGAGAAAGTAAGCGCCGATGATTGGCCCAACGATGGTTCCTGCCCCGCCGACGAGCGCTGCCACCAGGATGGAAAAAAGAAAGTTGATGTCAAATAGCGCTCGCGGGGCTATCGACCCCAGGTAGTGGACATACAGGGCCCCGCCAATACCTGCAATCATTGCGCTGATGGTAAAAATGAAAAGTTTTATTCGGTTGGTATTCAAGCCGGAGCTTTTCACGGCCTCTTCATCTACTCCTATAGCACTGAGCGCTGTACCTAGGCTGGTTCGGACCAGCAGCCAAAGCCCGGCCCCGACCAGCAGCATCACGCTGCAGGTCAGGTAGTAATTCGGTATCGCTCCGGACACCATCTCTGGCAGTCCGGAAAGTCCACGAGTGCCACCCGTAATTTTCGGCGCAATTACCTGCGTCAGGTGGTACATGATTTCCATGAAAGCGAGTGTTACCAGGGCAAAGTAGGTGCCACGAATCCTCAGAGCCGGAAGGAAAAACAAGGTACCGCCAATCATGGTTGTCACCACCGCCGCGGGGATACTGAGATAAAGCGGCACCCCCAGGTGATAAGTCAGCAGTGCCGTGGTATAGCCTGCAATGCCGATCAAAAAGGGGTGGCCAAAACTGATGTAGCCGGTACGACCCGACAGCGCATCCCAGCTCATAGCGAAAATTGCCAGGAAATTGGCCATGACAAATATCCGCAATGTCCCGGTCGACAGGAATAGAGGCAGGGAGAACATAAGCAGGCCGAAAACGAGCCACCCTCGCAATGCTTTCAACTGTCGACCCCCCAAGCTAGAGCTCTGCCTTACCCAAAAGGCCCTTGGGTGCGACGATGAGCACCACGATGATAAGCAGCATCGTGAATACACCTCTTAAATCTGCAGAGATCCAGGTGGTGGTGGCAACCTCCATGAAGCCGATGATATGCGCCGCTATCAGACTGCCAATAATGCTACCAATACCACCAACGATAACCACTGCAACCGCTGTAATCAGCGGAAAGACCCACATGCCCGGGTCCAGCTGGGTATAGGTTGCAAAGAACACGCCGGCTATAGCACCGAGCACCCCGGAAAGCGCCCAGGTAACCAGGCTGATCCGCTGGGGATCTATCCCGGATACCGCGGCGCCTTTGGAATCCATGGACACGGCGCGAATCGCCCGGCCGATATGGGTCTTATGAATAAAGACCATCAACGATCCCAGTACCACCCAGCTCACAGCCGTTGCAAAAAGAATGTTCTTCAGTACCGATACGCCAAACACCTCGAGCCGGCCGGGAATAAGCGGCCACATGCTCCTGGGGGCGGTAGAGAAGATCAGGATAATCACTGCCTGCATCACCACCGCCAGGATCAGGGTGGAGATCTCCACTGCGATAGGGTCCTTTTCAAATCTCTTCACCAGCACCAGGTAAGTCAGCACGCCGAAAACTATGCCAGCCAGGGCAGCCAGCAGGAAACTGGGAAACTTCGGTAATGACAGCATCTGCACTGCCACGTAGTAGACGTAACCGCCCAGCATGATATACACGCCGTAAGCCAGGTTGAGCACCCGACCCACACTGAAAATCATGGTGAAACCCACCGCGATCAGTGCATAGAGGCCACTGAGCAGGAATCCCTGGATGATAACCTGAGCCATTGCTTCTCAGTCGTTTTGGCTGGCGTTAAAACCCAGCCCGGGCGCTTTCGTCACCGAAAACGCCCGGGCGATTAACTGCCTAATTCAGATCAGTTGTTACTTGATCCACGAAGGTACGCTGAACTCCCCGTTCGCATACTTTTCGGGATACACAACCGCCGTTGATCCGTCTTCATACCACTGGATCACCACCATGGACGGCGCTCCATCATCCAGCGGCTGGGTGATATCGAACTTAATATTGTGGGTGTATTCCCGGTTGGTTCGAGGCTCGATCTCACCGGGCTTCCAGAAGCCATAACGCAGCCACAGTTTGCCATCCTTGTAGATCTTCAGGTCCTCGTTTTCCATCTCGGTGACCCACGCATCCAGTGGCGCAAAACCCCCGGCACGTTCGGCGGCGTTGAAGGCGTTATACATCCCGTAATAGGCATTAAAGCCGTTGAAGTGGGGGAAGATCGGCCGGCTGCTGCCATATTTGGCTTCGTACTTTTCTACAAAGGCCTTGGTTCGATCGTCCATATCGAATCCCACTGACGGAATCGGGCTCAAGGTCGAGGTACCGCCGCCCATCTGGCCAGTATCGTCCCAGAAGTCCTTGCCGAAGGCTGCCACGTTGATTCCCGTCATCGGCGCCGGCACCTGCAACTTGACGTACTGTGACGAAGGTACCTGGCTCCGCACTGAAGAAATCAGGTAGATGAAATCAGGCTTGGATTCCACAGCTTTGCTGAATATGGGTGAAAAATCTACCGTATTGGTGTCATAAACGATGTGATCAATAATCTCGATGCCAGCTTCTGGCGCCAGCATCTGATCGACCAGTTCGAAAACGCCGCCGCCAAATGCAGTGTCCTCCTGCAGCACCACGGTTGTTTTCCAGCCCATCTTGTCAGCCAGAATATCCTTGCCGAAATCTACGTACAGCGTGGCTAACGCATAATCACAAGCCACGTTCATAAAGTACATTTTGTACTTATCGTACTCGTTGACCACCATGTCGATGATGCCAACGTAGGAAGTCCAGGTATCCAGGGTTGGTATCCTGTATTCCGCCATGCGTGGCAACCAGCTCAGCGATACGTCATCAATACTGCCCGAGATGATGAAGTCAACCTTTTCAGTCTCAGCCAGATACTCGTAAGCCTTGATGCCCTCGGTAACGTCTTCGCGGGTATCGGCCTTGACCAACTTGATCTGGCGGCCTCCCAGCACACCACCAGCTGCATTGAGCTCTTCAATAGCGATCTCGGCGCCGCGTATCGTACTCTTGCCGGAATCTGAATCGAAGGATCCGATATAGCCTACTAGCACCGGGTCCTTCGCTGCCATGGTTACAGGACTGCAAAGAACTCCTGCTACAAAGACCGCTGCAGTTGCCATTATTGAGAAAAAAGTCATTCTACTTGTGCCCATCTTTTGCCTCCTTCTTTGGTTTGTACTGCTCTATCTTCCTAATTTTCCTATTTTCCTATTTTCCAACATCTCGACACCACTTTCTTACCTAAACATCAAAAACGACGAATAGGTTTTTGTGTTCAAACACTGCCGACAGGCACTGCGTCTGCTCATGCCAGCAGTTCCTCAATGGGTTGGTTGCCATCAACCAGGTCAAGCACTTTCCCCGGTGTTACTGGCGGACGGGTGAGTGTTGCCAGAATGCAGGCAGCCACATTCTCTCGCGACATTTTTTTGACGCCGTCACGAGCAAAGCTGGTGCTCACCTTGCCACTGCCCGGGTCATCAGTCAGTATGCCGGGTCGCAATAAAGTAAACGGTACCTGACTTTGGCGCAGATAATCATCAGCAGCCTTTTTCGCCAGCATGTACGGTGCAATCTTTGGAAAATGCGCAAACGGGTGATCCGCATCCAGCGCGCTGACCATGACAAAATGTTCGATTCCACGGTGCTGGCTTTCCTCTATTGTTCGAACAGCGCCGTATAGATCGACCATCAGAGTTTTGTCAGCACCAGTATGGCCGCCGGATCCTGCGGTAAACACCACCTTGCTGACACCGTCGAATGCATGAGCAAATTCATCTTCCAGATCTGCTACAACAGTTTTAACCCCCAGTGCTTCAAGATCCCCCGCCTGCTCTGCGTTGCGCACCATGGCAAGCAACTGCATCCCTGACGCACTGCCCTGCTGACAGACCCGTCGGCCAATTTTGCCGTTGGCGCCGATGACAAGCGTCAGCATGCGTTTCTCCTCTTACCTTCACAACTGTTTACGTTACTGCCGGAAGAGTTCGGGGCACCCCGAAAAAAGAGCCTTTTGCGGTTAAACCTTGATGCTTTTCCGGTATTGGAGCACCCTATCATAGGAAATCCGGGTTTCGCAAGGGTTTGTTTTGTTTCGAACGAAAAAACGTTCGATACCGAACTGACTCTGGACCAAACATGACGGGTTATCTTATACTGTCAGCGACTGGGCCGATTCGACTTTTCCGGTGGCTCGGCCAGTTTGCGACTGATAGTTCGCAACATAATAAGGATAAAGCATAGAACAAAAGAGGGTGGATTCTGATGTGTGGTATCGCTGGACGGATTCTTGAACAACCCGGGCTGATCGGTGTCGATCTTGTCGCCCTCATGCAGGCTCAGGCCCATCGCGGGAGTGACTCAACCGGTTTTGCCCTTTATGGGGAGCCGCGGCAGAACAGTTACGTAGTCCGCGGTGTCGCCTCTGACAGGCGCGCTTTGGATCAGACGCTGGATGGATTTTTACAAACGCTACGGGCACACGACAGCGATTTGATTGAAGACCCAAGCTGGGATGACACCACGCAACGACATGTCTCACTCAGAATGATAATCGGCGAGCTGGATGTGCGAACCTGGCTGGCCGAGGCCGACCTGCAAGAAGGGTTGGAGATTCAATCGGTCGGGCGCTCTCTTGAGATTGTAAAAGACCTGGGCATTTCTCAAGACGTCTCGCTGAAGCACAACATTACGGACTTCGTTGGCAGCCACGGCATTGCCAATGCCCGTATGGCTACCGAATCCCGGGTTTCCCCAACCGCCAGTCACCCGTTCTGGGCGCGCCCCTTTCCGGATATCGCCATCGTCCACAATGGCCAGCTCACCAACTACTTCGGACTGAAAGCGCGCCTGCAACGACAGGGTTACACCTTCCTGACAGAAAATGACTCCGAACTGATCGCGGTGTGGATATCCGACCAACTCTCCCGTGGCCTGACACTTGAAGAAGCGCTCCACTCCTCCGTAGGTGAACTGGATGGAGTCTTCACCTACATCATTTCCACACTCACTCAAATCGGTATGGCCAAAGACAGGTGGGCAATCAAGCCGCTCGCAGTCTTCGCTCACGAGCAGGAAATGGCAACCGCGACTGAAGAACAGGCGGTGCGCAAGCTCTACACCGGCGAAGTGCCAATTTCCAACCTGGACGGGCCGGGCTATTCGACCACCTGGGACGTACTACCGGCGGGGAGAGCGTAACTATGGGCTCAAAAAACATCGCTGAGCGCGTTGAAATCAACGCCGGTGACCGACCGGTAAAAGAAATTAACCAGGATATCCGCAGCCAGGTTCAAGCAGGCAACCCCATCCTGGTAAGCAACACGATGTCGCGCCATAACCTGGGTGTGGGCCTGCCCGCCAGCGCCGATATTCTGTTCGAGGGCAGTGTGGGCTATTACTGTGGCGGACTCAATGACGGTGCCCGTATCCACGTCACCCGTGATTGTGGCTGGGGCGTGGGTGAGGCCATGGCCACTGGCCACATCACGGTTGATGGTTACGCGGGGATGAGTGCAGGCGCCTCAATGCTAGGTGGCACCATTCATGTTCGCGGTAATGCCGGACCCCGTTGCGGGGTGGCCATGAAAGGCGGCGATATTATCGTCGAGGGTGCTATTGGGTATCTATCAGGTTTCATGGCACATTCCGGGCGCATCATTGCGCTGGGGGGTACCGATGATGCCGCGGGAGACTCTTTGTGGGGAGGCGAAGTATGGGTGGACGGCCCGATCGGCTCCCTCGGTGTGGACAGCAAGATAATTGAGCCAGATCCGCCGGAAGTTGAATCGGTAGAAAAATTGCTGGCGCAACATGGGCTTGATGGCCCTGACCGGGATTGGAAAAAAATTGTCTCGGCCCAACGACTATGGCACTTTGAAAGCCGGGATGCACGCGCATGGCTGATGATCTGAAAACACCCTGGGAGTATCCTTTCGAGGCCGCTACAGAAGAGCTGATCGGCTTTGCCGATGGCGCAATTGACGGCCGGCCCGCCGGAACCCCTTCGTCCTATGATCGCGGCGGCTCAATCCGCTGGACCCCTGAATCGATCTCGGAAATCCACGCCTTGTCACAACTGGGGCGCTACCAGATTCGCGGTTTCAATACCTTTAACAAAAGTTTTCCAACTCTTGATGATCTGGTTTTCGTTCCTGCTACGATGACCCGCCTGCCCCTGGAGGGTTACCGCGAGAGCTGTGATACCCGGACTGTGCTGGGTGATCGACCTGGGCTGGTTGAACAGCCGCTGGAACTCGACATTCCCATATACATCGCATCGATGTCTTTCGGGGCCTTGTCAGCACCGGCCAAGGCAGCGCTGGGCTACGGCGCCTCGAAAGTGGGCTCTATGACCTGCACTGGCGAAGGCGGAATGCTCGAGGACGAACGGCGCGCCTCACAGACCCTGGTTTACCAGATGACGCCATCTCGCTACATGCTGGATCTGGAACACCTGCGCAAAGCCAATGCCATAGAGTTGGTAGTAGGGCAAGGCGCCAAACCCGGCACGGGTGGCCTGCTGCTCGGCATGAAGGTCTCTGATCGGGTCGCTGACATGCGCTCACTTCCTACCGGGGTAGACCAGCGCTCCACTGTCCGCCACCCCGATTTTCTTGGTGCAGATGACATGCAGATCAAAATTGAAGAACTGCGTGAGGCCACCAATTACCAGGTGCCGATCTTTCTCAAGATGGGGGCCACCCGGCCACGCTGGGATGTGGCGATAGCCGCCAAGGCCGGGGTTGACGTGATCGTCGTTGACGGCGCCGAAGGAGGTACCGGGGCCTCACCTGAACTGCTGATGGATCACACCGGAATTCCGACCATGTCGGCGATCCCCGCGGCACGCGAAGCACTGGAAGACTGCGGCAAAGCAGACGAAGTCAAACTGGTGGCCGCTGGTGGAATCCGTTCTGGCGCCGATGCCGCCAAGTGCCTGGCGTTAGGCGCCGATGCGGTCATGGTCGGGCTCGGATCGATGATCGCCCTGGGCTGTAACTCGCCACGTTATCTGGAGTCTTACCAGGCCTTGGGCACCTCGCCGGGGCGTTGCCACCACTGTCATACCGGCCTGTGCCCAGTCGGTGTGGCGACCCAGGATCCAGAACTTGAGAGTCGGGTCGATGTAGCCGCTGCCTCAGAACGGGTCGCGCGATACCTCACAGCCATGACGATGGAAATCTCGTTACTGGCCAAGGCCTGCGGAAAATCCAGCGTGCACAACCTGGAAAAAGAAGACCTGCGGGCGCTGTCTATGGAGGCCTCCGCGTTTACCGGGGTGAAAATGGCGGGTATCGATAAGCCGTTCACCTGGTAATCTAGCCAGCGCCCTCGCCGTCTGCCACGGAGAAACAGCGATGACTCCACAGGTGGATTCAATCAGCTCAGATAGCGAGCTACCTGACACGACGGACGTCGTCGTCATCGGTGGCGGCATCATTGGCGTTGCAACAGCACTGACCTTGGCCGAGCGGGGCATAGCTGTGGTGCTGTGTGAGAAAGGCATTATTGCCGGCGAACAATCCTGTCGCAACTGGGGCTGGGTCCGACAACAGGGCCGCGACCACCGTGAACTGCCACTGATGGTCGAATCGACCAGGCTCTGGGAGGCAATGGATGCACGGGTAGGTTGCGCTACCGGCTTTGTTCAGTGCGGAGTGGTCTACCTTGAGAAAACCGAGCAGGATGTCTCGGCCCGGGAAACATGGCTGGAACACGCCCGCCCCTACGGGGTTGATTCGCGCATCATCTCTGCCGCACAGGCAAACACGCTGCTTCCCGGCAGTACCAAACACTGGGCCGGGGCTCTGTACACCCGCTCCGATGGCCGGGCCGAGCCTTCGATTGCCGCCCCGGCCATGGCCCGCGCTGCCCAGGCGAAGGGCGCGATTATCCTGGAGAACACCGCGGTACGCGGTATCGAGACAACAACTGGAGCCGTCTCTACTGTGGTCACTGAGAAAGGCTCAATAAAGTGTTCTTCGGTAGTACTGGCTGGTGGCATGTGGTCCGGACTTTTTTGCAAGAGTATCGGCCTGACCCTGCCCCAGCTCGGGGTGATTTCCGCGGTTCTACGCACGAGGCCCATGCCTGATGGTCCCGAGCTATCGGCCAGTGGTGCTGGCTTTTCTTTTCGCAAACGCCTGGATGGCGGCTATTCTATTGCCGAGACCCGTGGCCCCACGATCGCTGAGATCGTGCCAAATTCCTTTCGTTTTGGCAAAATATTTCTGCCGCTCGCCTGGTTGGCCAGGGCGCACTTACGGCCCAGGCTTTCAAGGCGATTCCTGGACGAGTGGCAACAATCCCGACGCTGGTCCCTGGATGGCATCTCACCCTTTGAGACTACCCGGATCCTGGACCCAGAGCCCCCATCAGGAGTGCTGGACAGGGCGCGCAAGAACCTGGCCGAGACCTTTCCTTTTTTCAACCAGCTGGAAGTAGCCGAAAGTTGGGCAGGCCTGATTGATGCCACCCCGGACGCCATTCCGGTCATCTCTGCTGTGGATACCCTGCCAGGGTTGTTTCTGGCCACCGGTTTCTCCGGCCATGGTTTCGGCATCGGCCCAGCTGCCGGCCAGTTGGCTGCCGACCTGGTCACCGGCAATACGCCGCTGGTGGACCCTACGCCTTTTCGCTTCTCGAGGTTCAGTGACGGTACACCCATCCGCCCCGTGGTTGCCCCCTGAAGAACTCCCCACGGCCATGTTTTTTATTACCATCATCATAACCAGCAGCCAAGTAAAATACTGCCAACGACAACTCGGGATGTACCAGGAAACAGAGAATCCCTAACGACATGACCCGTGACACATCTCCAGTAAGAGCCGAACGCGACATACGCAGACGGGTAAAGAATCTGAAGGTAGATCTTGCCGCTATGGATGTGGCGCATAACATCTTTCGTGCATCGACGGCTATGCGCAACCGCTACGAGCAGGAGATCCTAAAACGGCACAAACTGACCTTTACCGGCTTTACCACACTTTGGGTACTCTGGGTGTGGGGTTCAATGGAGGCGTACCAACTGGCCGAAGAAGTCGGTATCTCAAAGAGTACCTTGACTGGCGCCGTTATCAACCTTGAGCGTCTGGGCTTTATTGAACGCCTAGCACATACTCGGGATCGGCGCAGGGTTGTTATAAGATCCACTCGCAGAGGCAAGCATCTCGTGCGCACCCTTTACCCCCAGGTCAACGCCCTCGAACGGATCATCACTAAAGATCTATCAAAAGATGAAAAAAAGGGATTGGCCAAAGGACTGCGCATCCTGCTACACACCCTGGAAAACGAGGTGTAACTTATTCGCTCCTGAAGTCCATTGCATCGGGAGCTCCTCGTTTCCAGATGGTCGAAGCCAGATTATGGATAGTTTCACTTTGGCATTCCCGAGAAAGCCACCCCGCAGGTCATAGAGGGTAAGACCGGCGCGGCTGAGGGTAGTGTTAATCGTCCAGGCGAGATGTTGCCTGAGTATTACGAGCTGCGCGGCTGGGACGCTTTGGGCGCACTGACAGCAAAGATACTGGGACGTCTGGACCCCTGATTCACTTGAGATTCGATGTAAAACTCCCGATAGTGCTCCATGTGCCGCCGGGGATTCACAGGCAGTTTACAAATCGCGTATTATTTCCCGTGCTGCATTATGACCTGGCGCCCCTGAAACTCCACCTCCGGGGTGCGCGCCGGCACCACACAGATAAAGGCCCTTTACGGGCGAGCGGTAATCGGCATACCCGGCCACCGGACGCAGGCTGAATATCTGGTCCAGGTCCAACGCACCATGAAAAATATCACCACCGGGAAGAGCGTAGTCCCTTTCAAGATCCAAGGGGCTCAGAATTGAACGGCCAATGATGGCATTTTCCAGGTTTGGCGCGTACTGGGATATGGTATCAATGACCTGGTCAGCAACTGTTTCCTTAACGTCATCCCAGCTTCTACCCCCTGACAGTTCCGGGTTGAAGTGCTGACAGAATAAACTGGCAACATGAGCGCCTGGCGGTGCCAGCGAATCGTCAATAAGCGATGGCATACACATTGAGACGATCGGCTTCTTTGCCCAGCCACCGTATTTCGCATCGTCGTAAGCACGCTCAAGGTATTCCAGTGAGTGGGCAATCTCGACAGTTCCGGTAATGAGTTCCAGGCCCTCACCCACCTTCAAGCCATCAAATACCGGCAACTCGCTGAGGGCAATGTTCATACGAAACGTGCCTGATCTACAGCGATAACCCTCAAGAGCTCGAACAAAGTCGGAATCGAGAGCTCCGCGACCCACCAGATCGAGATACAGTATCTTCGGATTCACATTACCCGCTACGGCCCGGGCCCGGATGACCTTGCCGTCGTCAAGAACCACCCCTTGGGCCGAGCCCTGCTCGACGATGATCTCGGCAACCGCTGTAGAGACCTGAATGTCCACACCTTTATCTTGGGCGGATTTGGCCATTGCCTGGGAGATTGAGCCCATACCACCTATAGCGTGTCCCCAGGCCCCAACAATGCCATTCACTTCTCCAAAATACTTATGCATCAGTACGTAGGCAGAACCTGGCGCGTAAGGACTGGCAAGATGCCCGACCACCCCCTCGAAAGCATAAACACCCTTAAGATTCTCAAACTCGAACCATTCGTTAAGGTAGTCACCTACACTCATGGTCATGAGGTCGCTGAATATCCTCTGGTATTTCAGATCAAGCTTGCGCAGCCGGTTTCCGATTATCGCGGCTGTCAGCAGGTCCTTGAAACCTCCACCAAGATTGGGCGGCGTCTCCAGCACAGTGGATCGAAGCACCAGCGACGTCTTCTTCAGCTGTTCGTGAAATTCAAGATATTTTCCGGCATCACTTTTTGATACCACAGAAATATTCTCTACCGCCTGATCTTTGTCCCGTGGCAGCGAAAGATACCCACCATTTTCAAGGGGCGCAAAAGTGCCTCCACTGCGATCAACAATCTTCAAGCCGTACCGCGACAATTCCAGATCGCGGATTATCTTCGGCTGCAACAGACTGACCGCGAAAGCGCAGGCCGAATTTCGAAAACCCGGGTGGAATTCCTCGGTTACAACTGAGCCGCCTACAACATCCCGGCGTTCTACCACCTTCACCTTGAATCCTGCTTTCGCCAGATAGCCAGCGCAAGTAAGGCCATTGTGGCCAGCACCGATAATGACAACGTCACAGTCCAACTTCATGTTGATCACCTCGACTCTCTATGGGCCATGGTGCTGGCCCTTATGATCGGGCGGTTAACTCCGTGCCCGTATCTGGCAAGCGTCCTTGCTGTCGCCCGCACATGCTGCTGGTTGATATCGTCCCGGCCCCTGGCACGAAACTGTTCCAGCCGGTTTTGCCCCACTCGTTCGATATCGAACGGTATAAACTTTACCACTCTTTTTATCATATTTTCCTTCTTGAAAGTCCAGTTCTTCTCCCATCATGCTATGGTGAACTGACTGAGCAACATTGTCGAAGAGAGCATTGTTCCTACTCGTTCGATATCGAATGGTATTGAACTGCCCATGCACCCTGTGATATTTTTACCCGAAACAACTTCTTTATCTCACAAATACAGCGACCCGCCGACCAACCGGCCGGTTGTCCAACCAGGTGGTCATCATACCGATCGAAGCCGGAAACTGGCATGAGCCACAGCATCAGACCGCCTTCTTGCCCAACTCAGGAGATGAACAATAAAATGGGTAGCAATACCTGAAGGAGGAGCTGATGGAATCTGACCAAGTACGCAACTGTGATGACCTTCGCAAGCTGATTGATGAGCGGGATGTCGATCATGTCACCGTGGCGTTGCCCGACATGCAGGGTTTGTTGCGCGGAAAGTACATGGCTCGCGGCAAGTTTATTGGGGCACTCGACCATGGCTTCGGTATGCCTCCAGTTATTTTCGCGTTGGACCCGACCGACGTGATTCTTGATGTCCCGGGATTGTCAGACGAGTTCACGGGGTTTCCAGACGCTACCGTAGAAGTTATTCCCCAAACCGTTCGTGAGATTCCCTGGGAGCCTATACACAGAAACCTGTTTGTCATGGTGAGCCACGGTGCTCAAGGTTCAGCATTTTGTCCGCGGGCTCTGTATAGCAAAATCGCGGCGAAAGCCGCTACGATGGGCTTTCGCGCATTCCACGCTTGTGAGTTCGAGTACGCCCTGTTTAACGAGACGGCAGTTAGTGCCCAGCAGAAAGGCTACAGAAACCTCGAATCGACAGTACCGCACAAAGGTTACAGCGTACTGCAACGCCAGGAAGTACGATCTGACTTTTATGCCGATCTGATGGATACCATGCGCTGCATGCGGGTTCCCCTAGAAGCAGTACATGAAGAAATTGGTTTTCCCGGCCAACTTGAAACGTCCCTGCAGTATTCAGAAGGAATAACTGCCGCCGACAACGCCGTCATTTTTAAAACCTTTGCTAAAGCAGTGGCGCAACGCCGTGGGCAGCTATTGAGTTTCATGGCTCGCTGGAGTAATGAAGCTGATGGCAATAGCGGTCATGTGCATATGTCATTGCGTGATCTGGAAGGCAGCCCCGTGTTCCATGATCCTGACAAGGAAGGCGGTATAAGCGATACGATGCGTTATTTCATTGGTGGCCTGCAGAAAATGCTACCTGAAATACTCCTTCTGCTGGCACCAAACCTAAACTCGTTCAAGCGTTTCGTACCCGACATATTCGCTCCGACCAGCGTCGCCTGGGGTCAGGAAAATCGTACGACCGCCTTGCGCGCGATTACGGGCTCGGCCGCCTCGCAGCGGGTTGAGTGCCGGATACCAGGAGCCGATGCCAATCCCTATCTGTCTCTTGCGGGCACCTTGGCGGCAGGGTTATATGGAATTGAGCACCGCATAGAACCCTCGGCCGAAACAGTCGGTAATGCCTACCTGCAAAAAGTGCCTGCAAAACTTCGTTTACCCGAAACATTTGGCGAGGCCATTGAAAAATTCAGCCGCTCGAAGTTCGCCGCAGAATGTTTTGGCGAACCCTTCGTAACCACGTTCGTTGCTGGTCGAAAATCCCAGGAAAGGGAGTTCCGCAGTTTGATTACCGAAGCGGAACTCGAGCGTTTTCTGGAGTTGAGTTAACGTCCCTGACTTCTGGCAAGCCCCGGTGACCGGGCGTGGGCCCTGGTGCAGGGCCAGCGAGACTTCGGTCCAGATTTGCTGGATCCCGGTGGATAATGCTGTAGCCAGCATCGTCATTGAAAACGATCCTCAGTAACCCGGTATTACTCCATGCCGAACAGTTTGCGTGGCGTATCCCAGGCAATCTGTCGCGCCGCCTGTGGATCTAGGCTGCCCAATAAGCCACGATAGCGCTTGATGTACTTGGTGTATTTCTTCACAGACTTGTTGCCACCGGGTGAATTTTTCAATTTTCGAGCAAACTTGTAATCACTGCCGATAAAAAAGCGGCCGGGATAACGCTCCAGTAACTGGGCCCAGTCCTCATAGAACCAGGCTTTCTTTTTTTTGGAGAAGTTGACTGGCTCAAGGTTGTACCAGTGTTTGTGCCGGCCCACTGCCTTGATACTGAAATACAACCGCGGATAGCGGGCGATCAGCCGTTCGACATTGGCAGCGCTGGTCATTGCCGTGTGCGCCAGGATAACGGTGATATCAGGATAACGATTAAAGATCTCATCGAGTTCGGCAAACACCGCCTGCTCATGACTGTTGCCACGATCCATGGGCTCCACATGCAGATCAATCGGTACTTTGTGATCCTGTGCCAGGGCAAAAAGGGCATGCAGTGCCCGTGAGCGAAAATCCACTGTCAGCACCGCCTGCCCGGACCACTTCTCGAAGTGGCGGGTTGCGATCTCGCCAATACCGCTGCAGGCACCGCTGGCGATCCGGGCCTCAAGTTCCCCTCTACGCTTTTCCAGGCCGGAATCGGATACCGAAAGCTGACGGCCCATCCAGGTATTCCAGTCATTACTGCCACAAAGCGTGCTGATCGCACCACCCGACTGCGCAGCAAGATTAGCCATCTGCTTTACCGATCCGCCACCCGCATCCATCCGCCCATGATTGGGGGTGGGCATCAACACAAGGCCATCCAAAATGCCCTGTGAAACCACCGCCAGCATATCGTCCCGATAAGCTTTGCTCGATCCCGGATCCAGATGCGTATGACCATCGATGAGCGGTCCTTCATAAAACGCCGCGTGATCCCGCACCGGTCGATCCAGCGGTGCACAACAGGGCACAAACTCGATGGGCTCCGCCAAAGCGAAAGTCACCGGCCCAAACAACAATAAAAGTCCTCGTAACATTCGAACACACTGGGAGTTTTTCATCATGGTAGTAACCATTTTTGATGGGCACCCTTAAGGCGCGATCCATTGACCCTGCCAATGCGCATCCTGCCAGGAAAACTGGGCCCGGCGATGACCTTCTACATGCAAATATAACCAATCGAGCATATTGATCTTACAGGCCAACACCACAAAATGCTCCTCCCCGGTCGCCGGATCAACAGCTTCATCGAGATCCAGATCGGCCTCGGTGCAGGAAGTACCGGGCGCGAAGGGCGTGCGATAACACTGGGCACTGCGCCAGGCACCATCGCGCCAACGCTGGTGCGTTAAGGCATCGTCCTGATGAATCCAGGCACGGCCATAGGCGCGCAACTGCACCTTGGCATCACGATCGTAAAAGTGCCATGAAAAACATGGGTCCTGCGCCAGTTGCGTTATCTTCGGTGAGCGACTGTCGGCATGACAGGTCAGGATACGCGTCGTGGGATCAGCCGAGCGCAGCACTACGGTTCGTACCTGGGCTATTCCTTCGCCCACATTGGCCAGTGTGGGGGTATGCCAGGCATGGTGATGATCATGCGCAGCCTGGGTAAGCGATTGCCATTGTGTTTGAACGATCTGTGCAAGGTCAAAGATCCGGGGAGGAGTTGGTTTGGGCATTTGAAAGCCTTGCCGCACTGGGTCAGTTGACCACCAGAGCATCGAGCGCATGGGTGATCGGCTCGCAAGCGCCGTCGGTCACAATTGCCTGCTCACCCAGTGCCATCATATGACCGCTTTCCCGGTCGACCATCAGCATGTGCATGAAAAAAGTCATCCCCGGCTCCAGCACCTGCGGATCGCCTTGGCGGATCAGCGGATCTTCCATCCAGGTGGGCGGAAACATGGCGCCCATCGTATAGCCACAAACGTTAAGGTAACTGTCACCAAAACCCCCGGCAATAAAAGCCCGTCGATGGCTCTGAAAAACATCGCCCACGGTCCTGCCTGAACGCAACGCTTCCTTGCAGGCCTGCAATGCCTCGTGACAGACATCGAACATGGCATGGTGTGCTTCGCTCGCTTTGCCAGTAACCAGGGCAAAGGTAAGTGCTGCGTGATAGTGCCGGTAAGCCGCGGCAAACTCGTGAAACACCTGGTCGTTCTCACCGATATGCCGCGCACCAGATTTGTAACGCACCAACAAGGCCGAGGGGCCGCTGCCCATGGGCCAGACATGCGCCGGCGTATCGCCATCGCGTGACCAGACCACCCGGTGCATGGCACTGCGGATATCACCCTCGAAAGCACCCGGCACCGAAAGCGCCACCGCCTCTTCCTGAACCGCCTGACAGATCGCACCAGAGCGGCGAAGATAATCCAGTTCCGCCGGGCTTTTTACCAGACGTTGCCGGCGCACAAGATCCGAGGCATCTACCGTTTCGCAAAAACCGTTGAGCGCCGCTTCCAGCATCTGCCCGCGCCTGGCGGAAAGCCCATAGGCATCATACTCGACACCGATGCGCTTGCCGCGCATACCCTGACTCTGAAGCATGTCGCGCACATCGTTACCCGGGTTCTCGTCTTGCGAGTCAATCCAGATGCGAACGTCATCAATTATCGAAGTGTAAGCCGCCTGGACCCGGTCGGCGGAGCGCGTCACCAGGATCAAACCACCATCAAGCCCCAGGAACAATGCCTGGAACAGCACGAAACCATCGGTGTCATAACCGCTGAGGTAATACATGCTCTCCTGCTTGAACAACAGCAGGCCATCCAATGCTTGCTCACTCATCCGCTGCCTTGCCACGACGATACGCTCGGCAAATTCCGCCTCGGTAAAATGCAAATTCACGAATCTTTCTCCATACCGATCAATCGGCGAGTGCCTGCCCGGCACGCAGTACCTCGCTCATAAAGGCTTCGAGTTTAGCTGGGTCCAGCTGATCATCGGTACGCACCCCGGTACAAAGATCTACACCGTAGGGTCTGACCTGGGTAATCGCCTCGAAGACGTTGGCGCTGTTTAAGCCACCGGCGAGGTAGACGGGAATGTCGGTTTTCTCGACAAAGCGCCGGCTGATAGCCCAGTTATGGGTAGTCCCGGTACCGCCAAACTGTTGGTCTGCCCCGAAAGTCTTACCTGAATCCAGTAGAAAAGCATCTACAAACGGCTCGTAGCGCGCGAGCAGATCCAACGCGCCCTCGTCCTCAATGTGCACCACCTGGATTCGGCGCACCCGCGGTGCCGCCTCGATCAGCTCCGGATACTCCCCTGGATCAATGTGGCGCACGATCTGCACCGCGCTGGCCGGACACACGGCAAGCTCCTGAGCGATCTCCTTTGCGCGCGTTGCGCTGGTTAATAAAAAAGTGTCGGTACCACCAGGTATGTCGTTGGCGATCTGGGCTGCCGCTGCCATGCCGATGACCCCGGGGCCCGAAGGCATATGCCCCACCAGGCCTATCGCATCGGCGCCAAGACCTAGCGCAAGGCGAGCTTCGACCGCTGACGCCATGCAACAGACCTTGACCTGAATTTTTATCATCAACTCTCGCTTTGAACGATCAGCTGCGGCAGTAATAACTCAATATCGCCCATGAGCACGGCATCGCCAAGGTCATCCATCGCTGTGGGCTCCGCATTGATGATCACCACCCGCGCACCGGCCTTGCGAGCCATGGGCACCAAACCCGCGA
>Ga0207986_1000221_pt1 | contig 28260 bp, 21 predicted proteins | sample ETNtaG_26_FD_185764 | JGI IMG/M metagenome (GOLD analysis project Ga0207986, IMG submission 185764) | Marine microbial and viral communities from oxygen minimum zone, Eastern Pacific Ocean - ETNP201302SV89 (SPAdes) (version 2) | ecosystem: Environmental > Aquatic > Marine > Oceanic ... | reverse complement strand
TGCCTGGCGCATATCTGAAATTTCACTCTGTAAAACGCCCGTGTCTTCAACCACGACTGGTTCAAGAGCTGGTTTTGTGGCAGGGGTTGGAGGGGAGGTCACAGCTGTGCTCTCACTTTTTTTTTTCCGCGGTCTTGGAGGATACATCCAAGGCGGTGGAAGTTGTTGTTTCTGCCTATTCCCCATAATCATAATGACCAATACTACAACGAGCACAATAACCAATGCACCTAGTAAAGATACAAATAGAATCATCATAGTGGATGATCTGCCACCATTCCTGCGATCTAAGTCTGATTGTACTGCATCCAGCATGGCCATTTTTTCCGCTATTTGAGCGTCCAGAGTTTCTTTTTCACTCATTTTTTCACCCATAGCACTTTGGGCTTGATCGACTTCATCACCAGAAATTTCATCGGATGATATCATGGACTTCAAGCTGGAAATTTCATTATTCAGGGTTTGAAGTTTTAGTGAGTCCCTGCGCAGTATGTCTCTTTTTTCCACCTGATATGCTCTCTCCCTAGCAGCAGATTCCAAACTGGTAAGCTGTTGCTGAAAATACATTTTATCTTGTTCCCGGCGTTTTGCTTCCTGTGCTTTATAAACATCCAATTCTTCTTTCCAATTTACAAATCCTTCACTGGATTGTTGTTTTTCAAGAGATTCAAGTTTTTCAGCTATATTCTTAAGCAGGATTTGTTCAGCTGTTTTTTCATCGCGTCGTTCTTTGAATGTGGCTGTCATTATGCTCAACGCATCGCCCCTGGCGCGATTGAAACGAGCAGCTACCATTACCACTTGTCGAATATTTTCTATAAGCTCAGGAGCCGCTCCTTCCTGGAGAATAATACTTATTTCCAATTTTTTAACGTAGGCTGTAGAGGGATGCTTACTGGTCACTGTCCGTGAAAGCACCGTTCCTTGTCTACTGTTAGATGGAACCGGTATAGATAGTGTTGATGAAGATATAACGTCTCTGTTGGTAGGTGTAGAACTGCCAGCATCTGATTCAAATTCGAAACCGGGGATTGGTAATCCGCTGGTATTGCCCCTGCTTTGGCTTTCCACTGATTGGTCGAGCGCGCCTTCAACGGCTGTGGATACATCTTCTGCCTTTTGGGTAACTTGTTGACTTTCATCAAGAATTGTAATTTGTTCTTCAGTCCCCCCGCTGATTTCAATATCTGCATTCACATCAATGACATATTTCCGGTCATCAATTATTTTAGACAGAGCATCTGTGATACGTTGTCGCAAGTCATTTTCTACCATCAATTTCTGTGCAAGGTAACCACTGCCTTGTCCCCAAGCCATGCTTACGCAGAATACAGCCAATAAAAATTGTTTCTGAAATATGTTATACTTCCTCATGATAGCTCCTTTGCTTATCAAAATCTATCTATTATGTTTTTTCGCTTGATTTAGTTTCAGATTCACCACCACCGGGCCTACTATAGTTGGGTGCCAAGAAAGTTATTTCCACCCTTCTGTTTCTGGCTTTTTGTTGAACGGTTGTATTATATTTTAATATTACTTCATTAGTAACTAATTCATGCGATGACTTGTCTCTCGGTGCAAACTCACCATAACCAACAGCTTCCAACCGGATGGGGTTAACACCTAGTTTAATTAATTCTCTCACTACAGCTGATGCCCTGGCTGAAGATAATTCCCAATTTGTCGGATATTTTTCCTGTAGTTTTTCAGGTAGTTTTTCATTATCAGTATGACCTTCAACCGCTACTTGGAAATATGATTTTTCAATCGTTGGAACGATTTTTGTTAAAATATCAACTATCTGTGGTTTTGTTTTAGCCGACCCAGACCCAAAACTAATATCAGAAGAAATACCTATCGTAACACCTTTCGGACCAGTTGTAACATCTACGGGTGTTTCACCTGACTCCGAGTCTTCTTTCATTTCTTCAATCATTTCTTGTACGGCTTTTTTAATGTCTGACAATGACATTGCTTGGCTTTCCTTCTTAATTTTACTACCAACAGATTTTCCCATGCCGTCAGCCATTTCCTGTAATTTCACAGGGTCAATGGTTGAAATAGCTGCTAATAAAACAAAAAAAGCAAACAACAGTGTCATCATATCTGCAAATGTACCAAACCATCCCGGGAGCCCTTCATCTACAAGGGTTTTACCTTTTGTAATTCCTGCTTTATAAGCTTTTTTTTCTCCGGGTGTTTTTGGCATGAATTATTCTTCTTTCTTCCACTCTTTTGGTGGAATAAAAGAATTTAATTTTTCCCTAACGATTAACGGGTGTTTTTTCTGGTGAACTAATCGTGCAGCTTCGACTAACATTGCTTGCATTGTGCTGGTAAATGCAATTCTTGTGTTTAATTTTTCGCCCATAGGCAGAAAAAATAAATTAGCGAAAACAGCACCATAGAAAGTAGTGATTAGCGCAGCTGACATACCGGGGCCAAGCGAATCAGCCCCACCTTCACCGCCAAAGCCGGATAACATAATTACCAAACCGATTAATGTTCCAATCATACCCCAGGCGGGAGCCATTGTGCCCATTGATTTAAATAGACCCGCTTGTGTTTTTTCACGAACCTCACGGTATTCAATACGGGTTTCCAAGATTTCTGTCAACTCTTCCAAAGAATAACCATCTACAACCATCTGAACGCCGTCCCTGAAAAATGGATTTTTGATGCTATCTACTGATTTTTCAAGTTCAGCAGCCCCTTTTCTACCTACATCTGCTGCTTCCACGGCATCATCTACCACCACGCCAAGTTTAAGCTGCCCGCCTTTAAATACAGCTCCTATAGCTGCGCCTAACTTAAGTACATCTGACAAGGGAAAAGCAACTGAAACAGACGCAACCATTCCACCAAACACAATTGCGAAGCTTGATGGTGATACAAATCCGCCCATGCTGGCATTAGCAGCAGAAGCCGCTAAAAAGATACCTCCAAAAATGGATCCCAACCCTAAAAAAATTCCTACTAATGTTGCAATATCCATGTTTTTTACTCCTTTACTACACTCGTAGATTTTAAACGGTTTTCATGCAGGGCTTTTAGTATGTTGCGAACATCGTCATATTCTGGATCCATTCGCAATGCTAAATTCCAGTTAATTGTCGCTCGTTGAATGTCGCCCAGTTTATAATAAACCGATCCGCGTCGTGCATAAGCCAAGGCCATATTCGGATTCAAATCCAGAGCTGATTCTACTTCCTGTAAAGCAGCTCGATAATCACCCGCATAAAAATAGCGTAGCGATTTTGATAAGTGACGCATGGCTTCGTTCATATTTTTTTCATCAACATTGCGACTTAATTTCATCGAAAGTAATGAATCTTCCATAAATTGAGACTGTTGTTCCATAGAAGCTAATTGGACCATGAGATTACGCATTTCATTTTTTAACATCATCATGGAATCCCGAACAGTGTGCACTGCAAAATCGGCCATAGACAGGGTAGCGTCCATAGATGATGATAATGATTCATATTGTCCCGTAGCTGGTAATTTCAGTTGACTTCCGGGGAAAGGAGATGGGCCCCCTGATCCGCTAGGGGCACTTTTTAGTCCTCGAGGCACTGCCATATCAAACCCTAACGTGACACCCGGATGGCCTTCCCAGTATCTTGATTTCCAGTCCGGCAATTTTTCTATGTGGGTGAATCCTAAGTTCAGGCGATAATCCGAGGTAAGGGGGATGCGGAGTCCCACATTGATGCCTGTCCCGTCGAATTCACCCACAATATCTATTCCACCCCATTTATTAAGATATGGTGTATTCATAATGACGCCCATAAACACACCTGATTTAGTGCCCTCATTGGTCGTCGTCTCTGTGTCCGGTGATGTTGAACCCTCAACAACTGAAGTGTTAATTGTATCTGTCGGCGCAAAACCTCCCGAACCAAACCCCATAAAGGTATTTAAATGATATTTACCCAAATCTTTTTCACTGCTAACAACAACAAAAAACGATAGCTGTTCAGGATCTAGACTTAAACCTCCCTCACCACTTTCTGCATTTTGAAAAACAATATCTTGTAAACCAAGCGAAAGTGATACATTATTATAAGTGTATACACGTTGCTGCAAATGAAAACCAAATTCTACTGGAGGGGTATAACCCGTTTTACCTAAAAGGGCCGGTGCTGTACTATCGGCAGTTTGCACCGAAGAAAATCCAAATGTAAAATTTTTTCCCAGTTCCATATCAAAATAGATGCCCTGAGCAGAGTTAAAAGGATCAAAACGATGTAATTCTACACCAAATCCAGTGCGGAATAAATATGGTGCTTTTCTCATGCTGGATGTGGGGATTTTCATCATAAACCCCGGGCGGGTATACGCTATGCGAGATGCGCCACTTAATATTGATATCAATACAAAAGAAAATACTAATACTATGTTTATAAATTTTTTCACTGGAAAGACATTTCCCCTCGTTTTATCTCAAGTGCTGCTAAACGGGAATATTCACTGTCCGGATGTCCCACAACAACCTTTTTAAACGTATTCATCGCTAAATCTATACTGCCCAGTTTTTTATACATCAATCCTTTTTTCACCAGAGCATCGTCTATCATATCAGATTTCTTATATTCCAACAGTTTGTCCAAAGTGGTTAAAGCATTGTCATAATCACGGATTTGCAGGTATATGTCTGCAGTCCAATAAAGAATGTTTTCTACTTTTTCAATTTCTGCTGATTGCAGATTAAGATTGTCAAAACAGTGTAGTGCTGTGGCAAAGTTGCCGCATTGATATGCGTACATGCCTGTCATATATATATTATCGTCAAAATTTTCTATAAAAGGATCCGGTTGTACCAGAGTAATGCTTTTTACAACCGGCAACTCCACAAGAACCAGATTATCAAGGCTTTGAGGTTCATCAACTCTTAAAAACACTCTTGGTCTGGACGGTTTTTCTAAAACAGGTATAGATGCAGCAAGCAATCCTTTCAATTCAGTATTTTCAGATTTCAAAGCTATTAGTTCGCTTTGCAATGATGTTTCCAGACTAATAATCCGTGAGTTTATTTGTTCAATTGCAACCAGCAGTTTTTGATTAGATAAATAATCTGTCGTTCCACTTTTTACTTGTTTAATCCTTATTGCTACTTCATTTGATGGGCTTTCAATTAACCGACTATAAGATTCGTTTCCTGCTGTTGGTTCAATAACAATGCCTAAATCTAGGAGAAAAACGTCCGATAGCCGGGAGGATTGCTGTTGTCCATTGATAGGAATAATCAGAAACAAGATTATTCCTAATATAAATAAAACCCGGCGGTAAAATGATTCCGCCGACATTATTGATATTCTTCCCAATCTATGACATAGGAATAGCCGATGAAAGACCCAAAATCATTGGGAACAAATAATTCAAATGCTCCAACCGCCCCAGGGAGTAAAGTGGCGTCTGTTGTGATGCCAGAGTCGAAGGTGTGGTATGTTCCGCGTACAAATGTGGTGAGCGTTTTCGTTTCTCCGCTCCAGTTTTTGCGAAATACAAAATCTACTTTCACAAAATCCGCACGGCGACCGCCAATGTTTTTAACCTCACCTGTAAAAATAATTGCTCCCTGGTTATCTTTTCGCTCGCTTATGTTGCCAACCAGAACACAATTTGCAGAATATCTTTTGCCGGCTTCCCGGCTTAATGGATCAGCAGAAGTATATTTGGGTTCTGCCAGTTTTGGCATGGGCGGTGGGGTATAACTGTCACGAATTTGTTCTGGAACATATTCTTGAGTTTCTTCAGTAATAACATTATCAATAACCCGTACAATATTTTTACGTTCAATAATTAAATATCCTAAGAGAGTTTCAACTTTTAACGTTTCTTCATCTTGATAAACAATTTTTCCAAATAATGTGCTGCCATTTTGTAAAATAATTTCTTTTGAATAAATAGCCAGAGGGTTTATCCACATTTTACTTAAAGCTTTCAAGTCTTCCAGTTCGGAATTAAGATGTTTTACTTCAGCAGAAAGCTTCTTTAATTCAAAGCTTAATTCTGTTGTTACATATGCTGCGTCACTACCTGCATCCGTGGCGTCTTCAGGAATTTCAATAACTTTGTCTGGTTCTTTCCCATCACCTTTTAACACAACTTCTTTTTTAATTTTTGCTTTTGCTGACAATACAAGTTCTAAATCATCTAAATCATCATCCGATACTGTAATGGGCATATTGACTGCCCCTTTTGCTCCTCCATCTATTTTCAATGTATAATCACCCGGAAGAACGTCTTTAAATTTAAATGAACCTCCTCCCATACCCATGCGGGGTTTGGATGTTTCTGTGCGTTGAGACTCAACACCGTCTGATGTGAGCAGCAAAACTGTAGTTCCGCCAAGTTTTTCACCATCAGCATCCAAAACTGTGCCTTTTATCTTGAAATCTTTTGCAAATAGGGTGGGGTTATAAGCTATAATACTTAGTATAATAAGTGTGTATTTAAACAACGCTTTTATGTTCATTTATTTACCTCGGTTTTGCAAGACCAAGACGAACTACCGACTTGGCTGGAGGAGTTTACTTCCAACTCTATCCAAGTGTCAAGTAGAAAAACAGAGGTTGTTTACCGAGGAGAAAACAATTCGAGTCTTATTGAATTCTTTCTAATATTATATAGAATAAATTTTGCTGTATTTCTTTTTTAAATAATTAATGAAGGGCTTTGCGGTTACGTCTTCTCCAGATATGGATTTGATCATTTCTTTTGCTGTTTGCCTGCGGCCAAGCTGATGAATATTGTTTTTAAGCCAATTGCGTAACTCTAAAAAATTTCCAGACCGAATTTGATTGTCAAGATCAGGCAGTTTTTCCTTGGCTTTATTAAACATGATTATATTATACAAGTTGCCCAAAGCATAGGTTGGAAAATATCCAAAACTGCCGTGTGACCAGTGTACATCCTGTAGGACCCCCAGAGTATCTGTTTCCGGACGAATCCCCAAATATTCTTCCATTTTATCATTCCAAAGTTCCGGCAGGCTGGCAACGTCTGCTCCTTCGTTAATGATCAATTGCTCAATCTCAAAACGCAGCATAATGTGCAAGTTATAGGTCATTTCATCAGCGTCCACCCGAATGAATCCCGGTTTAATGGTGTTCACTGCTCGATAAAAATCTTCAAGTGTAATAGCGCTCAGGTTTTCAGGAAACACTGTTTGCAATTTAGGAAAATAATATTCCCAGAATGGTTTGCTTAAGCCAACCAAATTTTCCCAGAGGCGCGATTGGCTCTCATGGATCCCATAAGAAATAGCCTGGCAAAACGGGGTGCCATACCATTTTTGGTCAAGCCCTTGCTCATAAAGGGCATGTCCGCCCTCGTGAATAGACCCGGTCAAGCAATCAAGCAAATTGTGCTCATTAATTCTTGTGGTTACACGCACATCGGTGGGGTGGAAATCAATGGTAAAAGGATGTACAGCCTTGTCTTGCCGTCCACAATGAAAATCATACCCGATGTCCTTTAAGATCATTTCTGAAAATTCCCACTGCTTATCTGCATCATAATACTGGTGCAATATTTCCTGCTTGGTATCCACACCGGATTCTTGAATTTTTTTGATCATTGGTACTAATGCTGTTTTCAATTCTCCAAAAAGTTCATTGATGTTGGCAGTGGTAAAGCCTGGTTCAAATTCATCAAGAAGGGTGTCATAGGGCGTATCTTTCGTGCCTAAATAGCCTATCTCCCTGTGTTTGAGTGCAATCAGTTTTTCCAAATGGGGAGCAAACAAATTAAAATCATTTTTCTCCCTAGCTTCCACCCAGTCAGGGTGAGCCATGGAGCTAGTGTGAGATAATTCTTCTACAAACTCTTTTGGCAAAGCAACCGCCCGGTGGTAATCCCGCCATATTTCAATCACCAGCCGACTTGTTTCATCGTCCAAACCATTTATTATTTCCCCAGAATCAAGGTTTACAAGTTCTCCAAGGGGGTTAGATACGTCTTCGCCAATAAAACGTTCATGAACCATAGCTTCCAGCATGGCAACCTGTTTGGCTCTAGCAGCAGTGCCTCCTTTAGGCATATATGTTTCCATATCCCAATAAAGAACATTCACAGCTCCTTTCAAGTCGGTGATTTCACGCAATTCATTTTTTAAGGTTTCAATCGGTTTCATTATTCTTTTCCTATTTCCAAAAGTCTTGAAATGTTTGTTGTTTCTTTTTGGCTGCAGCCAATCTTGCTACCGTATCCGTAATTAACTTTGAAGGCAATACTCCCTGTAATGCATTTTCATAGGCTTCAATGATTAACTCATGGTCACCATCGTCCTTTTTTTCATAGGTGCGCCCCATCCAATAATTTGGTTCTCCGCTTTCCGGATTATGATAAGATGCTTTACCATACTGCTCAAGGGCATCCCACAGTGCTGTTTTGTTTCCTTTTATAAATAATCGATGACCAGCAATCATGGCCAGACCATACTTAGCTTGTTTGTTCGTTTTATTTAGAGTCAAAACATAGTTGAATAGTGTTTCCCCGGTTTCATAATCCCCAACACTTATAGCTGCAGTCCCCAGGAAATTATGAGCATCAATAATTGCTGTCACCGTCTCTTCCGATACATTGTCCCCGGATAACAATTTGTCTTTGCGAGCTACAACAGATTCAGGATCAGATTCTGCAAGTTCAGTAATTATTGGGGCACAACCGGTAATAAATACCAGTGTTATATAAATGTATAAATGTTTCAATTATGCCTGTGTCTTAATCTGTAAACCAGAACAAACTCTTGTCATTATAATTTACGCATCTAGTTTATAATGGTTCAATTTACCAAAGCCATATATAAGTAACCGAGCGATTCCTGGTTCCAAAATGAGGGTCTTTCGGCAGACCGCAAGCAGAGCGCATATCAACACTGTCTTGATGAAACATATCATAATCTTCGCCATGGATAACCGCTCGGAAACGTCCTTGCTGTTCAATACACCAATTGCGTACTGCGTTGCGCAGTGTACCTTGGCCATGCCCATGAATAATTTTTAATGCCTGAATTTCACCTCCATGCAAGGCAGTGCTCACTTCTGTTTCCAAAACGGAAATAGCACTATCCAATTTATATTTCTGGTGTCCAATATCTATAGTTTTTAGCATAATATTTTCACCTCAAGTTTACACTTGTTCGCCCTAATTTTACCCCTAATTCAAAGGACGATGATGAAAGAAATTACATTAGGAAGAACGGGTGTTGTTGTGTCGGCTATTAGCCTTGGCACATGGTCTTACGGTGGAGAAAATACCACGGGATCCATCCCTGTGGGCTGGGCCGGGCAAATAAACGATGATTCTCAAAAAGCATTGATCAAATGTTGGGAAACAGGTATAAACCATTGGGATACAGCTGATGTCTATGGGGATGGCCGATCAGAAGAAGTCATTGGATCTGTGTGGGATACAGTGCAGCGTGATAAAATTTTCCTGGCTACAAAAGTAGGCTGGGATCAAGGTAAAGCGGATCATTGGTATAATACTGGTATAATGCGCCACAATATGGAGCGTTCTTTGAAAAACCTTAACACGGATTGTGTGGATCTTCTATATTTTCACCACTGCAATTTTGGTAACAACGGTGAGTATTTTGATGATGCTTTAGAAACTATAAAGCGTTTTCAGGAAGAAGGGAAAACGAAATTCATTGGTTTGTCTGACTGGGATTTAAATAAGATCATGCATTATATAAAAAAAGCCGATCCGGATGTGGTGCAACCCTACCGCAATGTATGGGATGATAATTATGCCACAAGCGGATTGCAGAAATATGTAGAGGATAATCATTTGGGCGTTTGTTTCTTTTCACCGTTAATGCATGGATTGTTAACTGGTAAATATTCTGAACCACCGTTGTTTGGCGAAGGTGATTTCAGACAAAATGTTTCGGCATTTAAGAACCAAGAAATAATTAATAAAATGAAAGTAAATGCAAATTCACTGAAAAGGCGGTTTGCAAATCATCCTTATTCTGTAATGCATGGAATTATTGATTCTCTTCTTTCTGATTCTAAAAACAGTTGTGTTTTGTTGGGACAAAGAAATATTTCTCAAGTTGATGTTGCAAAAACCTTGGGCATACACATAACGAAAGATGATGTAAATTGGATAAAACAACTGTATAGCCACTGATATGAAAACACAAGAAATAGTCTCTATCAATCCAGCAACGAAAGAAATAATTGGCTCTGTTAAGCCTAACGCGGTTGAGTTGCTGAAGGATGTCTTCGAACGCGCTCATCAAGCTAAAGATGAATGGGCTAATCTACGGTTAACACAGCGAGCTCGTATTCTTCGCTTCGTGCGAAAAACAATTGTTGCCCATATGGATGAGTTATCAGAACTCATTGCATCTGAAACCGGTAAAACAAACTGGGAAGGTTTCCTGGAGGTTTTTACCACAGTAGAGCATATGCGCCATGTGGGTCGGCATGGACCAGAATATTTACGGACCGAAATACGATCACCCGGTATTTTTCAAAACAAAAAGTGTTATGTTAATTACGTACCCCACGGTGTTGTGGGTGTTATCAGCCCCTGGAATTATCCCTTGATCCTTACTGCTGCTCCTGTTGTAGAGGCATTAATGGCCGGTAATGCAGTTATATTAAAACCGTCCGAATTCACGCCATTAACAGGGCAACGCATGGTAGAATTGTTTCATGATGGTGGGATACCGGAAGATATCTTGCAAGTTGTTCAAGGTTTTGGTGATTTGGGTGCAGCAATTGTTGATAGCCCAAAAACAGATATGATTTGTTTCACCGGCAGTGTAGAAATCGGACGAAAAATAGCTGTTGCTTGCGCAGAAAAATTAAAACCCGTTGTTCTAGAATTGGGCGGGAAAGATCCTATGATTATCTTGGAAGATGCTAACTTGGAACGCGCTGCCAATGCAGCTGTTTGGGGCGGATTTAGTAATTGCGGACAAACGTGCATTTCTGCTGAACGCATTTATGTTGTAGAAAATATCGCAGATCAATTCATAGAACGTGTAAAACAAAAAACGGAATTATTGAGTGCCGGGCCAGATAAAATTACTAATGATATTGGTGCTCTGGTGAATGCACACCAACAGGAAAAAGTTATGGCCCATATCAAAGAAGCTGTGGCTAGTGGAGCTGGTGTAATATCCGGTGGAGATGATTTATCCTCTATGGGGGGATATTTTATTAAACCAACGGTTCTTGAGGTTTTTAATGATAATTCGGACATTATGTCAAAAGAAACATTTGGTCCGGAAATATCCATTATGCGGGTAAAAGATGAGAATGAGGCCATTGAAAAAGCGAATGATACCGGCTATGGTTTGAGCGCTTCTGTGTTTACCAAAAAGAAAAAACGCGGTCAAAGAATTGCCCGGCAGATTCGTGCCGGATCTGTTTGTGTAAACGATATAATGACAAATTATATATCTGCAGACCTACCTTTTGGCGGTGTGGGTATAAGCGGAATTGGCCGGGTACATGGTCCGGAAGGCTTAAAAAGTTTTTCCCAAACACAGGCTGTTTTAGTAGACCGTTTTGGGTTTAAAAAAGAACCTTGGTGGTACCCTATAAGCACAGGAACAAAAAAGTTGTTCCAGACAGTAACGCGTTGGTTTTACGGTTAATTTTATCTGTACGTTTTAATCTAATGCCCTTTGGGCCCATTAGCAGATTGCCCAAGGCATGCAAGCGGCTGACGGAGTTGAAGTAAATCTCACCCGTATAATCGGTGGGCCAGAATTGGATATGCTGGATTCATTTCTTTTGCTAGATGAATTTTCACTTTCTTTCTTTTTATCACAACCAAATCTACCCATCATTCCACAAACAAAAAACCCGCTACTGCGGGACCATTGCTTAAGGCCTTGTTTCTGAGTAAGAGAACAAGCTTAAAAATAAAGACGAAATACCGTTTCAGCTACACAGGCATACCGCTTTCTGTTTTCCACTTCTATACTGATCTCATTTAACAATTCTATACTATTATTTTTTGGCTCTACACCGACTATACGAGCGCGTGCTCTGACTCTAGAGCCTGACTTCACAGGGTATGGAAAACGTACCTGATTCAAGCCATAATTCACCACCATCCGTGCTTCGGGGAATAAATTTCTGGCGGAACTAATGGTATTGGTCAATTTTGGGATTAAAGATAATGTTAAAAAGCCATGGACAATCGTTGTTTTGAATGGCGATTCTTTTTTCGCGCGTTCAGGGTCCGTGTGAATCCATTGTGTATCGCCTGTTATTTTTGCAAACTGATTAATACAATCCTGATCAATCGTTTCCCATTCGCCTACATATATTTCTTTCCCCAGTTGTTCATGCAGTTCTTTATATACTTTTTCCGTCACCTTATTTTTGATGGCTATTTCTGATGGGACAGATACTTTTTTATCAAATGGGTTGAGATTGGTTATCCAGGGATTATTCAGTGTATTTGTAATTTTATCATTGATGGTATTAGACCAGTTGCGAAATCTGGGTTCTATTTTGGCCTTGAACTCGGTTGCGTTCTCTTGAAAACCTTCGGTTTTTTCTCTGATAAATTCGTAGACGTTCATATAATTTATATGTTATTCATTGTCATTGTTTTCTGGTCCAATACATCGGTCCATACCATATGAGATACATCAGGTATGTCAAAATGTTTTTCATGGCCCCAGTCGTGTTCTAAAATGTTTTGCCAGCCCACATGAACTTTTGTCCATAGAATGGGGCCGTTGTAAATGGGATTGTTGATGTTCCTATACACATAGTGGTTTGCGCTCTCTTTTTGATAGAGCTCTCTATCCATGGAATTGCGCAGTTTCCTGAATAACCGCACATCTCCGAATTCCTTTGCCGCCAGCAATCCCGTCAGCGAGGCCAGGGGAGAGGGGCCTGCTTCCCCGTCTTCCTTTACATAGGCATAGGGACCTATCTCCCGTGTGAAATAATTTTTCCAGATTTCATAGAGCTCTTCATTGTATGCTGGCTCATACGCTCTCAGGAATGTCATTGTCCATGCATTAGTATATCCGGAAAGGAGGGGATTGCAAAACTCATGTTTTGTGTTGTACATCTTTAAATAGAAACCGGATTCCTCATCCGTCATCTTGTTTTTAATAAAATCGAGAGACCACTTGGCTTCCACATCAGCATAGGCGGTGCCGTATAATTTATCATAGATCAGAAGGCTCAATAAGGAAATGGAATTGCACTGGGCAAAATACCGACCCGGTTCACAGTCTGCCCCTTCATGTTTTCCCTCTGCATGATGCCGTCGCATTTCATCAATGATTTTGTTGGTCAGCCAGGTATATTCCCTGCTGTATTCCTCGTCGCCCGTCATGAACTGGTACAGTCCGTACATCAGGTTCAAATGTCCCTTGTACATCACATTGCCTTCAGAGATGGGATCATCTCCCATGCCATATTCGATCCAGTCGCCCCAGATCTTTACAGATTTCATTTTCTTGATCATGAGAGACATGGCATGTTTGGCCCTGTCAGCATGTTTTTCGCTGATCATAGCAATGGAAGGCATGGCGTAAGAAGAAAAAGCAATGCCGTATCTCCAGCGAAGTTGTTCAGAAACATCCCAGCCAAAAAATTCATCCCCGGTAATGTCCATAATTTCATAGGTGTTATAGACATAATTGAATTGTCCGATCTCATCTGTCTGCAGTTCCCGCTGGCCAACTGGTTTGAAATAGTTTTCTGCCTTTGGCAGCCCAAAAGGATAGATACAATAGATAGCGATCAATAGAACAGCTCCCATCAAAAAAAGAGCTGTTTTTATTTTATTATTCTTTGAAAATATTTTATACACAGAACAGAAAGAATCTCATGATATCGTCGTAGTCTTTTGCCCTGTACCGTACTGTTTTTGGGCTTACGGACTCCGCTCCAGGATACTGGGATGCCCGGTATGCAGCGGTCTGTTTCACATAGCGGATGGATAGTTCAAACTCATCCGGTAGAGGCCAGGCGCTGATTTTGTCAACGGATTTCAGGGCATCACAAACGGTTTTTCGGATAGACTTGAGGGATTTTTCCGGATGGATACTGATGGTGGAATCCCCAACGCCTTCCATGGTGACAAAGGTGGCAGTGCCCGCACTTACCTCATTTACTTCCCGGCACAGTTCTTTGTCTCCGGACACAAACGCAATTGGCACTCCGTGTTTTGCACCTATATATCCATGGAGAAGAAATTCCGACGCTTCCTTCCCGTTGATAAACATTCTTTCGATCTTTCCAGATGACCAGGTATGGGAGAGAGGGTTTCCTCCTGACCCTGCCCGGGAATGAAATCCCACCATCATCAGAGCATCAAAGGTTCCGTCCAGTTCCTGAACCATGGAATAAGGATGTCCGCTCCAGCCCCTGATGAGCTCCGCCTCTTCCGGCAGGTCCGCAGGGAGGATATTTCGCCCGGTGTAATGGGCGTCCTTTACCATAATTTTTTCCGCTCCGGCGTCCAGGGCGCCGCGACATGCAGAGACAACCTCTTCGGTCATCCGTTTCTGAAACTGGGCATAATCGGGCTTTTCCGGGTCAACTTCATTCCAGTGCGTAACACCCGTTATTCCCTCCATATCAGCGCTTATGTAAACTTTCATGGCCGAGTTAATACCTCATTATTTTTTCAAATTCATCACTTCAATTTACCCGTATTCCCACTTTTTTACAAAGAGGTCGGAAAACTGTTTTGAAAAAAAGAGAAGATTGCCGGGACGGTGAACGATCATGTAATTGATTGTTTTCGGTATAAGGAATTGTCAGCGAAATTATAATTCTGCATGCGCCGCTGCCAGGCGGGCAATGGGCACCCGAAAAGGCGAACAGCTGACATAGTCCAAACCGTTTTCTTTGCAAAAGTGAATGGAAGCAGGATCTCCTCCATGTTCCCCACAAATTCCAATCTTAAGGGAAGAATTAACTCCTCTGCCATATTTAACTGCCATGGATACAAGTTTTCCCACACCGCTTACATCTAAACTTTGAAACGGGTCTTGAAGAAGAATATTCCGTTTCAAATAATCTGGAAGAAATGACCCAATGTCGTCGCGGCTGAAACCATATGTGGTCTGGGTCAGGTCGTTGGTACCAAAACTGAAGAATTCTGCGTGTTCTGCAATTTCATCTGCGGTTAGACAAGCCCGGGGCAATTCGATCATAGTACCTACGAGATAATCAAATTCCACGCCAGATTCATTTAAAATATCTTTGGCTACAGCTCTGACAATTTTTTCCTGATTAACAAATTCGGTTACGGTACCTACCAGCGGAATCATGATTTCAGGAAAAACGGAAATTCCATCGCAAGTTAGTTCCGTCGCTGCTTCTAAAATAGCTCTTGCCTGCATTTCCGTAATTTCTGGATAAGCTACACCAAGCCTGCATCCGCGATGGCCCAGCATGGGATTCAGTTCGTGAAGTCCGTTGATTCGTCTTTCTACAGCTGATTTTTCCAGACCCACATGATCTGCCAGTTCTTGGATCTGTTCGTGGGTAAGGGTCATAAATTCGTGCAGGGGCGGATCCAAAAGGCGGATAGTCACCGGCAATCCTTCCATGGCCTTAAGAATACCCATGAAATCTTGCTTTTGATAGGGCAAAAGTTCCATGACAGCTGATCTGCGATCCGCTTCGTTGTTCGCCAAAATCATTTTACGAACCGCTAAAATTCGTTCTTCATCAAAAAACATATGCTCTGTTCGACACAGACCAATTCCTTCAGCGCCAAATTGGATTGCCTGTGCCGCATCGGTAGGCGTTTCAGTGTTGGTTCTTATTTTGAGCTCACGAACTTCATCAGCCCAAGCCATCAAGTCTTTGTATTCTTTGTGTGTATCCGGATTCGCCGGAATTAGATTCAATTGGCCTTGATATATTTTCCCCACAGTGCCGTTCATGGTGATCCAGTCTCCTTCTTTTAAGACTGTGTTGCCAATATTAACCTCTTTTTCATCTAATTTGATGTGCATGTCCCCGCAGCCTACGATACAGCATTTACCCCATCCTCGGGCTACGAGTGCAGCGTGGGACGTCATTCCCCCTTTGGCTGTAAGGATTGCTTCTGCCGCATGCATACCGTGCACATCTTCCGGTGATGTTTCTTCTCGTATCAGAATCACCTCTTCCCCGTTTTGGTGCCAAGATTCGGCATCGTCTGCTGTGAAAGTTAATCGGCCCTTGGCTCCTCCTGGTCCAGCAGGTAGTCCTTTAGCCAACACATTAGCAGTTTTTTCCGATTCCGGATCAATCATAGGATGGAGCAATTCGTCCAGCTGTTCCGGTTTGACTCGAAGTAAAGCCGTATTTTTGTTTATCAGTCCTTCATCAACCATGTCTACAGCCATTTTGATGGCGGCGGAACCGTTGCGTTTCCCAACGCGGGTTTGTAGCATCCAGAGACGCCCTTCCTGTATGGTAAACTCAATATCCTGCATATCTTTATAGTGGTTTTCTAAATTAGTTCTTATCTCATCCAGCTTGCTGTAAAGTTCCGGCATGGATGATTCCAGAGAGGGCAGGTGCTCTGTCTCTGCAGTTTTGGTGGCTTCATTCAGCGGGTTCGGTGTACGAAGGCCGGCTACCACGTCCTCACCCTGGGCATTGGCCAGCCATTCACCATAAAACTGGTTTTCCCCGGTGGCGGGATTGCGGGTAAAAGCCACTCCGGTAGCGGAATCGTCGCCCATATTGCCGAAAACCATAGCCTGGACATTGACGGCTGTACCCCATTCATTCGGGATATTTTCAATTCTGCGATAGCTGATAGCGCGGGCGCCATTCCAGCTCTTGAACACAGCTTCAACACCTCCCCATAGTTGAGCGGATGGGTCGTCGGGGAAATCTGATCCCAGGGTGTTTTTAATTTCTTTTTTGTATGCTTCCGTTATTTCCTGCATTTGGTCTCCGGAAAGATCTGTGTCCTTTTCCAACCCGTTTTCTTTTTTAAAAAGGCCCAGGATTTGTTCCAGTTTTTGCCGAATACCCTGGCCTTCAGCGGGTTCGACACCAGCAGCTTTTTCCATGACTACGTCGGCGTACATAGTGATCAGGCGTCGGTAGGCGTCATAAACAAAACGGGGATTGCCCGTCTTGGCAATAAGTCCCGGTATGGTAACACTTGTCAAGCCTACGTTGAGCACTGTTTCCATCATTCCCGGCATGGACTGACGAGCTCCGGAGCGCACAGAAATCAATAAGGGGTTTTCCTTGTCGCCAAAACTGGAATCCATGATGGTCTCAACGTTTTTTAATGCATCTGCAGTCTGGCTTTTAAGTTCTTCAGGAAAAACCAAATCGTGCTTGTAATAATATGTACAAACATCTGTGGTAATAGTAAAGCCGGGAGGCACAGGTATGCCTAAATGGTTCATTTCTGCCAGGTTAGCACCTTTGCCGCCTAATACGTTTTTCATTTTCGCAGTACCGTCAGCAGTACCGTTCCCAAAAGAATAAATATATTTCATAGGTATTGTCTCCTAGGTTGTTTGTATTGATAAATAATTTGTAGTTCCGGGTATCCCTATCGGAACCCCTCCTGTCACAACATATTTTTTTCCTGCTTTTAATAGTTTTCGCTCTAGCAGCTCTTTTCCTACAATTGTGGGGACATCATCTGTGTATTGATATTTTTTAATTATAAACGGTGTTACCCCCCAAACAATGGATAGCCTTCTGCTTGTTTCTGGTCTTGGGGTTAGTGCAACAATGCGCCTGTTTGGGCGGTACCTGGCAATCATTCTGGCGGTGCTTCCACTGTGAGTCATAGTTACAATACATTTAATGTTTAGGTCTTGAGCTACCTCGCTCGTCGCGCGACTAATGGCATCTGCTGTGTTTTGATTGCCAATATTTTGTCTAACTGTATCAAAATCAATTGTTCGCTCCGTTTCTACAATTACATTTTTTAACACTTTTATTACTTCCAGCGGATAGTTTCCCATTGCGGTTTCACCTGTTACCATTAAAGCATCTGCACCATCAAAAATAGCGTTTGCTATATCATTCACCTCGGCTCTTGTTGGTACAGGTTCAGAAATCATGGATTCAAGCATTTGGGTCGCTATTATAACCGGTTTACCTTGTTTGTTTGCCTTTTCAATAATTTTTTTCTGCATCAAAGGCACCTGTGCTTGAGGCATTTCAACCCCGAGGTCACCCCTTGCTACTATAATTGCATCAAATTTTTTTACAATATTATCTAATTCTTGGATAGCTTCCCATTTTTCGATTTTAGCAATGATCGGAATATGGGCATTGTGTTTCTTCAGTATTTTATCAATTTCATTTTTATCCTTTGCTTTTCGAACAAAAGACAATGCAACCCAATCAGCTTTTTCTTTAATTGCTAGTTTTAAATCTTCTTTGTCTTGTTTTGTCAAAGCTGGTAGTCCCAGCACCACCCCGGGGAAGTTTACGCCTTTTCCATCTTCAACAAGTCCGCCGATTTCTGTGACACACTCAAGTTTGTGTGTGGATTTTTTGTTCAAAACCTTAAGCTGGATTTTACCATCGTTAATTTTTATCCTTGCGCCTTTCTCTACTTTTGTAAAGCGTATTTCTCTTGAAACACCGATGGTTTCAACATCTGCTTTTCCTCCGCTAACAATATTTACTTTTTGTTTTTTCTTCAAATTAAAATCAGGTAAAATGCTTCGCACCCTTATCTTTGGGCCCGCCAAATCCGCTACGACACACGGTTTTTCGCCGGTTAAGGTTTCCAAAGAATTAATAGTTTCAAACAGAGATTGTTTTGCTTCCTTGTCTCCGTGCGACATGTTAATTCTGAAAGCATTAACTCCCTGTTGAAGCATTTTTTTCAAGGTTGTTTTTTGTGAGCATGATGGCCCAATTGTGGCAATAACTTTTGTTCGATTGAAAATCATGGGCGAGAATTTAACGGATTTTCTAAATGGAAAACGATGGTCTTTAATTCATCGAAAACGGAACGGCCAGCTTAAAAGGTTTAATCCGGGCATCAAAAGTTTCCCCGTTTTTTAAAACCATTTGAAAAGATCCCTGCATTACTCCAAACTCTGTGGCTAAAGGGCAAAAGCTTGTATACTCAAAGTTGTTTCCCGCCTTTAGGTTCGGCTGTTTACCCACAACGCCCGGTCCACGGATTTCTTCCACATTCCCATTTGAGTCTGTAATGTGCCAATAACGACTTATAAGTTGAATTTTTTCATTTGATTCATTTGTAATAGTAATATGATAGGCAAAATAATAGATCGGTTTTGTAGGGTCGGAGCGATGGGGTATGTATTCGGGCCGAACATGTATTCGAATCTTCTTTGAAATTGTATTGGACATAATAGATTTCAGCAATGTGACTTATGTTTCAATGGTTATAATTTAGTGCTTATGAGAAACCCATTAAACAAACTTCTTTTAATCTTTTTACTGATTTCACGCTTTTGTCTGCCTGCCGATAAAAAAACCGATATAACAGCTGAAGAAATCATAGATCATATACGATACTTGTCTTCCGATCACCTTAAGGGGCGGGCTCCGGGCACTCAAGGATCTAAACGGGCAATTCATTATATAGAAAAAGAATGGAGAAAGTCCGGGGTGGTTCCTGCTGGTGAAAAAGGTTTCCAACAGTCTTTTGAATTCAGCAGCGGTATTTCTCTTTCAGGTTACAACCGTTTAAAAATTAATGAGACCCGAAAAACGTTTCGAGTAAAAAAAGATTTTATGCCTCTTGGTTTTTCGGAAGTTGGTTCGTTCAGCGCACCCGTGGTGTTTGCTGGATACGGTTTCGGTGTGGAAGACAGCGTCTCTTGGAATGATTACAATAATATCGATGTGGCCGGTAAATGGGTTTTAGTTTTCCGTGGAAGTCCGGATGGCAGCGGCCCCCATTCTACCTTCTCTGGACATACGCCCTTACGCAAAAAATATATGATGGCAAAAGACAATGGGGCGGCGGGTATCGTTTTTGTCAATCCTTACAACGATGATAGCTTGGAAGAAATGATTCCTTTGCGGTTCAGACAGTCTTCAAGTGGTGGCACAATTCCCGCTCTTCATGTTTCAAGGGAACTGGCCCAGCAATTGTTGCCGAAAAATATTGTTCTTGATGATTTACAGGATGAGTTGGATAGCACCCGTTCAGGTGTGTCTTTTGATTTAGGCATTACTGTTTCAGGCACGGTTAACTTAAGGAAGAAAAAATCGAAAGGTACCAATGTGCTGGGTTTTATTCACGGGGATGGTTCATCCAATGAAGTTATAATAATTGGAGCCCACATGGATCATCTTGGTTATGGGGGCGATGGAAGCGGTTCCCTGCGTCCCGATGTGAACGCGATCCATAATGGGGCTGATGATAATGCTTCCGGAACAGCTGGTTTGCTGGAACTAGCGGAAAAACTGGCTGCTAAACCGTTAAAAAGGGATGTGTTGTTCATCGCTTTTGACGCTGAAGAAAAAGGGCTGCTAGGTTCAAAACACTTTGTTGACAACCCGGTTGTGAATCTGGAAAATGTGGTGACTATGCTAAACCTGGATATGATTGGCCGACTGAAAGACTCAACTTTGACCGTTGGCGGGACAGGAACCTCTCCCCTCTTTGAACCGATTTTAGATTCATTACAAAAAAAACATAAATTAAACATTGCTTACAGCAAAGAGGGGTTTGGTCCCAGTGATCACAGCAGTTTCTATGCTAAGGATATTCCGGTATTGTTTTTCTTTACGGGTACCCATGAAGATTACCACAAACCAAGCGATGATTGGGAAAAAATTAATGCTAACGGAGAACAAAAAATTCTAGAACTCGTTTATGATGTTACAACGCTTGTTGGCGCATTAGAGGAAAAACCGCTTTTTACAACCGCCGGACCAAAGAAGCGCCCACAGGGGCGGCGGGGGTTTAAAGTAACCTTTGGAATTATACCCTCTTATGGGAGTGGCGGTCCTGGGCTAAAAATCGACGGCGTTCGGCCTGATGGACCTGCCGAGACTGCCGGAATTATTGGGGGAGACACTCTAATAGAGATTGGCGGAAAAGATGTACAGGATATCTATGATTATATGCATCGCCTCGGGGAGCTCAAAAAAGGACAGTCAGTAGACGTAAAGGTAAAACGCGGCGAAGAAACCTTATCCTTTACTGTTAATCTCTGATTCTACTGCTTTTTTTAATTCATCCCTTAAAGCAAGCACGGCTTTAACATAATTATCCGCATGATTATACGAAAAGACTGCTTTATAAACTTTTTCTCTGTTTGAATAACCGTTTTTCGGATAACCGTTTTTAAGTAAATAATTCGCAATACTGGCCATGACGTCCGGCCACGTATATGCCTGTCGCACCCCATCTTCATCAAAATCAACAGCGAAACTATTAAAGCTAGATGGAATAAACTGGCCGAAACCAAACGCACCGGCATATGATCCAAACACACTGTGGGGCGGAACGCTATCTTTATAACAATATGACAAAAATTCTACCATTTCCGTTTTGGCCCATCTGGCTCGTTTTGGCATAACGGCGATCTGTGTATAAAGCGAATTAAAGACTGTGAATTCTTTATGATGGCTTCCATAGTTGCTTTCCACGCCTATAATGCTCAAAATCAAAAAGGAGTCTACCCCATAATGATTGGTAACTTTTTCGAGCACTTTTCTCTTTTTTTTATAAAACACAGCTCCATTATTTATTCGCGGTTGTGTAACGAAAAGCTTTTTGTACTCTTCCCATGTTTTCTTTTCGTAAGGCCGGGCAAAGCGTTTGGGTATAACCGAATGAATCACAATGCTTTCGTTTGAAAAGGTGTCTTTTAAAAAAGAAGCGGGTATGCCTTTTTCCATTGATTTCTTTTTTATTTCTTCATAAACAGGGTCATCTATTACAGTAGAAGACGAATCTGTTGCATATACATAAAAACTTATTAAGTATATAAAAATTAGACGTTTCATTCGTCTGTCCATTCACATATAAATATGTTTGTGTCTCCTGGTTTAGCTTGATTGCGATTAGAGGCAAAAACAAAATACTTGCCGTCTGGACTAAACATGGGAAACCCGTCAAAACCATCAAAATGTGTTATGCGCTCAAGGTTGTTGCCGTCTGTGTCAATGGCATAAAGGTCAAAATTGCGTTTTTTCGGATCGTTCATATTTGATGAAAAAATAATGCGTTTATCATTTGGATAAAAGAACGGTCCAAAATTTGCAGCATTATTGTTTGTTAATTGTTTTTTATTTGTTCCATCAGCGTTCATTGTTCTGATCTGCAGCGCCATGGGTCTAATTGCATCTATATCTAACAAATGTTGATAATCAGCAATTTCTTTTTCTGTTTCAGGATAATATGCTCGCCAGACAATTTTTTTTCCATCATGGCTAAAAAAAGGTCCGCCATCATAACCAAGCTTATCTGTAAGCTGGGTTTTATTAGAGCCGTCTGGATTCATTGTCCACACTTCTAAATCACCGCTGGATTTTGACGTATACACAATCTTAGATCCGTCAAATGAATATGTAGCTTCGGCATCATAACCAAAAGCGTATGTAAGTCTTTCCAGCCCTGTTCCATCTGTATTTGCGCGAAACACATCATAATCTGGATACAGCTTCCAAATATAGCCTAAACTATAATCCGGTTTTGGTGGACACTTTTTTCCTCCTAAATGAGTTGATGCATAAACAATTTTTGAATCTTCTGGATATTCAAAATAGCTGCATGTTGTTACTCCATCACCTGTGGATACTCGGTTAATGTTTCCGCTGACAATATCCATAATAAATATTTGGTCACACTGTTCTTTTCCGTCGTGAGCTTGGTAAATCAATTTTTTTCCATCGGCGCTGAAATAGGCTTCAGCGTTTTCACCTGAAAAAGTTAATTGCCGCATGTGCTTAAAATGCGTTTCCCCCGTATATATTAGCCCCTCGTTAGCTGCTAAAATATTTATAATGATTAAGGATGTAATTATTTTATGATTCATTTTCCTTCTCATATTGTTCAATTCGTTTATCTCCTTTCGCTGTGCCGTGAGCTTCTTCAGGTAATAATGCTGCTATTCTACAAATTATGTTTTCACCTATCGTTTTTATTTTTGCTTCTCTATCTAAATTTTTCTCAATACCTGTATCGGGTAAAAAAGGTTTTCCTATCCTAACCGTTACTTTTGGACGAATGCCTTTAAACCAATTTGGCCAAACATGCAAAAGACCGTATATACTTACAGGCAGAATGGGTGTGTTGTTGATCGTTGACAAATAAACAATTCCTCTTTTTGCTTCTCTCAATTTCCTATCGGTCGAGGTTCCTTCCGGAAAAATACATAAAATATTTTTTGTCTGCAAAACACCCTTAGCTTTTTTTATCGTTGACGGAGCAAGGCGGGTTCTATTCGTTGGAACAAATCCATACAGCCAAGCCGCCCACCTAAAATACCAAGCAATAACTTGATCGCTTGCGGCCAAGAATGTGATCGGTCGCTGTAGTGCATACACAACAAAGGGGGGGTCAATATAGCTGAAATGATTTACGGCAACGATAAAGGGGCCTTTTTGAGGAATAAAGTGTCGCCCTTTTACTTTGATTTTGGTTAACACAGATCCTATAAAAAGGGCAAAATATCCCAATAAATATCGTATCCATTTTGGGCGGGGGTTATAATTGTCCAGCGTTGTACGGGCGCTCATCATTGATTTATTATTGTTTTAAACGAGCACAAAAATAAAACAGTTGGGGGTCAAAAAGAGACCCCCTTTTTGACTGTTTTAACCTATGCTAAAACACATAGAATTAGAAGGGAAGATCGTCGTCGTCACTAGCTTCGCCGGCATCTGCAGGCGCTACGCTTTGATTTTCGTTTTTACGACCCAGCATAGTGAACCGATCACATATAACTTCTGTCGTATAACGCTTCATTCCATCTTTATCTTCCCACGAACGGGTACGAATACGTCCTTCTACGTATGTTAACTGCCCTTTTTTCATGTACTCATTAGCTGTTTCAGCTGCTTTTCCATAAAGCACAATGCGGTGCCATTCTGTACGGTCTTCGTACTCTCCTTCACTGTTTTTCCATGATTCATTGGTTGCCATGTTGAAGGTTGTTACCGCTACGCCCGATGGCGTGAATCGGCTTTCCGGGTCCGCACCCAGATGTCCAACCAAGACTATTTTGTTTACGCTTCCTTTTTGCATAACCGCTCCTTTCGTTATTTGTTATACTTCAAAGCGATACTCTTAACCTGCGATTTTCTGTCTCGCACATTATTATTTACTACTGGATTTGATTATATGTCAAGTATTTTTTTGTAATTGAATGTCTATTAAAAAAATAGGGGCCTTAAGGCCCCTATAAATTTGTATTATTTTTTACCGGAAAACAAAAAGGCCCCATTCAATTCAATTGGAACAGGGCCTTTTTAGGGGGTGAAGTTTTAAACTACTTCATTAATACTAATTTCTTCACCGCTGTGAATTCACTGGAATGGATACGATAGATATACATTCCTGATGCCAGTGGTTTACCCATGTCGTTCGTACCGTTCCAGCTAACGGAATGAAAACCTGGCTGCATGGTGCCGTTCACAAGTGTGCGTATCCGTTGACCCAGGATATTATACACATCCATTTGAACGTGGCTTTCCTTCGGTACATCAAACCGGATGGTTGTTACCGGGTTGAATGGATTTGGATAGTTCTGGTGCAGGGCAAAAACCCCAGGCAACAGATCGTCGTTTATGCCCAAAGCATACCCGGCGTCAATGTGCAATGCCCGTGGCCCATTAGATGCTTCTGTCTCTGCTTGGCCGTCTGAAGCATACACGGTCCAGGTAATATCTAATGCACCATTGCTTGCGCCTGCCTGCATCAGCGAATCAATGTAACTAGCCATATCCGCTAGAGAAACAAAATCAGACGTTCCACTGCCGTTGTCATCACACCACTGATCAAAGGGTGCTTGTATGTTAATACAAACCTCATATTCAACGGGAGAACCGTTTGGATCAACCGAAGAAGTCCAGGCAAAGAGCTGGGAGGAGCCTATATTGTCCGGAGTGATTATGATCGTGTCACCTTCGGCAGGAGTAAGAAGCGAAAAACTTCCTGGCGGTTGGTTAACCGCTGACGCACATTCAACATTAGAAGGTTCGGTTTCAAACGGAACATCTATAACCGCTCCTAACAAGCCCATATTAAAGCTCATAGGCACAACACCATTAACCCAATAACAAGCTTCAGTAACAACGCTGACATTTTCATCTGCCCATGTAGTTGCTTCCAAGCCGTCAATTGTCAATACGCCATCTTTATAGACATTATAAGAAATGGCCGGAGGCGTTGGTGTGCCACATATTTCCATTACAAAGTTGTACGTAGCAGCTGGAAAGAAAACACCAGCAGAATCATAGCCAGAGAAACCGTTTGGCGGTATCACGTTTGGATCATCTATTCGTTGCCCCGGTATCCATATATTAGCGTCAAACAGGGGTACATATCCTGTGTCTAGCGGTGTCCAGGCCACCTTAAGATAGGTGGAGTCCGTGGCGTTGTATGATAAACCTGTCAAATCCAGCGACGCGTTTGTCCAGCTCGTTGAAACATCGAAGAATACTAAACCGGTAGCAATCGTGTCTGTTGTTGTACCATTAAGATCAGCAACACCAACAAACACAGCCCCCCTGGCTGTATCCGGATTGACGTAACCCCAAAGCACAACTTCTTCTAACGCCACGGGGCCCGGGTTAAATGTATGCAATGTTGCAAACGTAGGTGCCGTCACACCGCCCGAATCCGGTCCATAGAAACCAGTAATCCAGGTCGAGCTGGTGCTGCCGTGGGTGAAACAATCGGTCCTGTCATTAGAAAGATCTAATAAATCTTCACCCGTTGCAGCGGCTGTTATTTGTCTGTCTGGTGAAATATCCACAGGGTCTCTCAATAGATTCATAGTGGAGTCGGGATGAGCCCAAGACAGGTTTACAGCATCAGTTGTTGGTGCCAGCGACAAGCTGTGGGGTCCCGGTACAACATCCAAAGCAAGATCATCAATGGCAATTCCGTTTCCATACCCAGAGTTCCAACCACCCAAATGTCCATAGGTAACAGCTATCTGAACATAATCAGAACCGCCCACAATATCACCAATGGAGACTGAATAATCATCCCAGCCATTATTGTGATCAAAACTAAAATCAACCACCGTATACCAGGGGCCCATATCAGCACGGACTAGAATATAACAAGGCGTGTAAGCTGAACCAGCGTAAACCTGTGCATAAGCAGCTACCTTAAGAATTGCCGTGTGGTTATCCAAAAGGTCCAGAAATGGCGAAATCAAAAGAGACTGAAAATCCGCTTCGCCGGCACGACCGTCACTTATGAAAGCAAAATTCGTGTGGCTTGGGGCCGGTTTAGTTGCACCAATACCAAAAGCAGAGTCTGCTGCTGCAGAATCACCCACAACCCATTGGGCTGCGGTTGTGCTGTTAAACTGTTCCCAGTTTTCAAAAGCAAAGCCGCCTTCGAAGTCTTCTCCGCCAAAAACATCGTCAGTTATTACTGTCGGTAAGCCGGCACGGGCAGCAACCCAACCAGAGCTTACGGACGTACCCTCATCATAAATAGCCGATACGGCGTAATTCACATAATCACCATCCGACACACCAGCATCATCATAGCTGTTTGTTAGTGTCGTATCGTGTAGCGCCGCAACGCCGAAAGGCCAATCCTGCCGGAAAACATTGTAATGACTCAAAGAACGAGAAGCAGCTGTAGAATATTGATGCTCTACTGTGAGGGCTTCATAGTCCAAGGGGCCTTTTAGCTGTTCCACCGTTTGGCCGTTTTCATCCGTGAACATGGGCCGGGATAAATTATGGATGTTGGCCAGTTCTACGTGATGCAGATCATAGGAAACTTGACCTGTTGATCTTGGCGCATCCCAAGAAAGCGGTATGCTGGTACCGTAACTTCCAGCAACCAGGTTGGTTACTGGCGCCAAGAAAAACTCGTTGCCTGACAGCGACACATTATCAAAAGCACCGCCCCAATAACTGTTTACCGAAGCATCTGAAGAGAACCATATTACTGGTGTTGCTGTAGCGCTTAAGCCCAGAGCCCAAGACATGTCGAGGCTTAATTCAACCCAGCCGGCTGATGAGCCTGTTATTTCTGTCCCGGTTCCATAGTATACTACACCATCGTCCAGTAATAGGCCTACATAAAAGTAATCCCAGTTCGATTCTGTATTATAGTTAGCGTCCAGGGTCATCTGTAAAGACCCAAAGGTAGTAATATCAACAGCGCTGTCAGATATCCAAAAAACCAGGTCACTATTATTATAATTAACACCGGCCGTGTCTGGATAGGCAAGCATATAGGTACCCGCGGCCGGCAAAATAGTATCGCCAACAGCGTTGAACATGGTGTCTAACACAGCAAAATCATAACCCGACACTATCTGTGTAGATCCCACATCGTCTCCGACCTCAAAGCCGGTAGCATATAGATCGCTTAGGGTTTCCGGAGCCAGTGCTACGTTTTGTACAACGGAATCGCCTAAAGCCACCTCTACGTAAAACGAGGCGTCGTTGTAACCGTCTTTTGAAAAAATCAGGTCAAAGCTGCTCGGAGAAAGCCCATATAACGCATAAGCCCCGGCCGCATCTGTGTAAACAATGTTGCCACTGATATTAACCGCTACATTTTCCAGCGCGGCGCCCGTTTCACTATCCGTTGCTAAACCGGAAATATGTGTGTTTGGTAGGGCCGACACAGAAACTTCGTCCAAACTAACGTACGTGTATGAACCGCCAGCGGGTGGAGCAAAAGTGAATGAAATATACTGATCTCCCGTTGCGGGTAATATCGCTTCATATGCATCATAAGAACTGGTTAACAATTTGGATGCAATATCTGTGTAGGTGACTCCGTCCGACGAAGAAGCAATGTCTAATGTATATCCTCTATTATAAAGATCTAACGCGCGAAAAACAACCTTTGCCGGATCGGCAACGGTTATCATTGGCGTAATCAGGGTTTCATCGGCGCTGTAAGAGTTTGAGCCACCCATGTATACTGTCATGCTTCCGTTGCCGAAAGTATAAGAAGTTGATGTTCCATCTGGATCATATCCATATTGATAATGATACCATGTGTAATACATTTGTGGTATTGTCGTCGCATCGCCATTGTTGTCCAATATTGTCCATCCGGACATGGGCAAGGTTGTGGCTGAACCAGTCCACGGATTGAAGTTTTCATAGAAAACCGCATCCACAC
>Ga0207986_1000205_pt1 | contig 29012 bp, 26 predicted proteins | sample ETNtaG_26_FD_185764 | JGI IMG/M metagenome (GOLD analysis project Ga0207986, IMG submission 185764) | Marine microbial and viral communities from oxygen minimum zone, Eastern Pacific Ocean - ETNP201302SV89 (SPAdes) (version 2) | ecosystem: Environmental > Aquatic > Marine > Oceanic ... | reverse complement strand
TTTTTGCAATGTTTTTGAGGTCTGTTTCCATACACCCGCCGCTGATTGCCCCTATCATATCACCTACTTCAGATATCAGTACTTTTGCTCCCGCCTTACGGTAGTGAGAACCCCGAACCTTTACCAGTGTAGCCAGCACACAGGATATACCGGTTGATTGGAATTGACGATATGCCTGTATTATCTGTTTAAGCTCATTCATTATCAAAAAATATCAACATTTACTAATGCAGGGTTTCCCAACATTCCTTGAGATACACATTTATCATTTCCCGGCGGTATTTCAGGGGCATTAAGTCGTTTTCAACCGTTTTACAGTTTTTTCGTGCCTGCTTAATAAGTGATTCCAGTGTCAGTGATTTCAAGGCTTCTTTAATTAGAACCGGTGACATGGATACCCCATTTAAACATATTCGTGCTATTCTATCAGAATCCACAGTCGCAGCTACTGTTAAAGATGTAAAATCCAGTGTTTTCCGAAGCCTCAATTTTCTATACCACCATTTTTCCGCTTTGATAGGAATAGTAATTCCAGTGAGAATTGAATGTTCATCCAGTTCGTTGGATTTTATCCCGCAAGGCAGATACAATTCTGTTAATGGTTTTTGGATAGAACCCGATGGAGTTAAAAATATTATTTCTGATTCCAAAGCCACGAGTGCGGTGGCTGTATCAGAAACATTCCGCGCATAGCAACTTTTATTCCCGCCAGTAACCTGACAGATATCGCCTTTATCTTTTAAGCAGGAACCAATAGAATCTCTCCATTCTTTCGACTGATTGTAAAATATACATCTGTTATTTACCAGCAGGTTTCCGCCGATGGTGGCTGTCTTCCGGATTACTGGAGTTGCTACAGATTTTGCCGCTTCAGAAATGAGAGGATAGTTGGAATTGATAATATCTGATGAAATAATATCATCCAGAGTTGTCATGGCACCCAAGTGAAGATGATCTTTATTTACAGTAATGGATTTCAATTCATCCAATCTACTCAAATCAATAATATGATCATGAGTGTCCAGTTTCTGTTTCCGGTAAATCTGGATATCTGTTCCCCCTGCAAAATAGGTATAATTCCCTGAATAATTATCGGCAATAGACAGTGTTTCCTCCACTGATGAGGGAATATGATAATATTCCATTATGACATCTCCTTTAACTTAGACAGGACTTTATCCGGTGTCATGGGAAGTTCCATCATCCGGATGCCCACAGCATCATAAACGGCATTCCCTATTGAGGGCAATACTGGATGAATAGGGCCTTCGCCGGCTTCCTTGGCACCATAGGGACCTTCAGGATCATTGGATTCAATGATACTAATATCCATATCAGGAGTATCTACACTGGATGGAATGCGATAATCAAAGAAATTGGGATTCATCTGTTGACCATTCTTGTAGCGCATTTCTTCCGTCAGTGCCTGCCCAATGCCCATATGAATACTGCCTTCTATCTGGCCTTCTACAGCAAGCGGGTTTAATGCCTTTCCACAATCATGAGCAGCCCATATTTTTTCTACATTCACTTCACCCGTATCAGAGTTTACCGTAACTTCTGAAATAAAAGCCCCAAAACTATACGAAGGACTCAAACCTGCACCAGCACCCTTATATTTGCCCCCCAGCTTTGGCGAAATATAATGCCCACTTTCCACAAAGGCACCTCTACCGGCCATGGCAATTTCTACTCCATCCTCCCAGCTGAGATCAATAGATTTGTCCTGTGTCTGAATTCGAGAATTTGCAAAAATCAGTTTGTCCGGTGAAACATTTTTTTCTTTCCCAATAGCCTTAGCCATTTCTTTCCTGATGTTAGATGAGGCTGTCTTAGCGGCATTGCCAACCATAAAAGTAACCCGACTGGAATAACTGCCCAGATCTACCGGTGTGGTCTTGGTATCTGCCACCTCTACCTGCACATAATCTAAGGCAATGCCCAGTTCTTCAGCCGCTATCTGCACCAGCATGGTATCACTGCCTTGACCAATTTCACTGGCACCACTGAACATCACAATACGTCCATCAAAATCCAGCTTTGCATGAACCACTGTTTGGGGATAGCGGTTCCATATGATTGGAAGGGCACTTCCACTAATGAAAAATCCACAGGCAATACCCAATCCTCTGCCATAGGGAAGTTTACCATAGCGTTTGTCCCAATCCGATTTTTTGCGGACTGTGTCCAAACAATCTCGGACACCATTACTGGTAATCCTGAACTCACCAACTGTGAACGAATTTTCAGGGAGAAAATTCTTATTGCGCAAGTCACAGGGATCCATATTCAAATCCTGTGCCAGCATATCCAGGATGACTTCTACTGCATACCGGGGATTTACCGCACCATGTCCCCGCATGGCACCGCATTGATGTTTATTGGTGTATGCACGACGCGTACGGAAACCGAACTTATCAATTTTGTAGGGTCCTTGAAGCAACACCCCATTATAATAAGATGTTACCACCCCAAAACTTCCATATGCTCCTCCATCAATAATAATATCCGTATCCAGTGCTGTGATTTTCCCCGAATTATCACATGATACAGACATGCTCATCTCTGTTGGATGCCGTCCATGATGAGTGATGAACACCTCTTCCCGGGAAAAGGTACACTTGACAGGCTGTTTAGTTTTCATTGCCATATAGGCAGTGATCATTTCATGGGGGAAGGGATCACTCTTTCCTCCGAATCCACCGCCAAGAGCCGGTTTTTGCACCTGAATCTTATGTAGCGGAAGACCAAGGACTTTGGATAGATTTTTATGCAGATAATGAGGTACCTGGGTGGCACTGATTACTGTAAGGGTTTTATCTCCATTCCAGATTGCCAAAGTGGAATGAGGTTCTGTAAAGGCATGGGTTACTCCCGCAAATTTAAAGAAACCAGTCTGTTTATATTTTGCGGTCTCCAATTCCTTTTCTGGTTCATTAAATCGTAACTCCGCTGTTTTATGAATATTTTTCCCATCTTTTGTATGTGGATGAATCTGTTCTTCCAAATTACATTTTTCAAGAGAATCATGAGGGTCGGTAAATGCTGTAATGGATTCATACTCAACTTTGATATTTTTTACGGCTTCCTGAGCTGCCTCTACAGTTTTACCAGCTACAGCAGCAACAATTTCGCCATTATAACGTACCTTTTCTACAGCCATTGCAGTCTCATCAGGACTGATGGGAAGAATGCCAAATGATACAGGTATATCTTTCCCTGTAGCAACAGCCACTACGCCGGGATAAGACTTAGCGCTTGAAATGTCCAGTGATTTAATTTTTGCGTGGGACTCAGTACTTCGCAGAAAAGTAAGATAAAGCATATTGGGCAGTTTATAATCATCCGTGTACATTGCCTGACCTCTTACTTTCTCTACTCCATCGATATATGGTGTGGGTTTCCCAATAGGACCACTCATACCTTCAACTCCTTACCTGCATTTTCTACCGCATCAATAATTTTTTTATAACCCGTACATCGGCAGAGGTTTCCGGACAATCCTTCCTTTATCTTTTCACGATTGGCATTTGGATGTTCATCTAGAAATGGAATGGCTGTCATAACCACACCCGGAGTACAGAAACCGCATTGCAAGCCCCCATTTTTCACCAGATATTTTTGAACAGGATGTAAATCTTCCTTTGAACTAATTCCTTCTATCGTGATAATAGTTTTTCCCACACATCGAACTGTGGGAGTTAAGCAACCCAGAACAGGAATGCCGTCAACTAGAATGGTACAACTGCCGCAAGTACCTTCATCACAGCATTTTTTTGTTCCGGTGAAATTCAAGCGTTCTCTTAAGGTAAATACAAGTGTTTCATCTGGATTAACCAAAACAATGTGTTCAAATCCATTTATGGATAATTTTGTTATTTTACTCTTCATTTTTATATTGCTACGATAAGAAAGGCACTTATAATCCAAGTATATTTTTTATTCATTGTATCTTGATTGTACCATGGATTTTGTTTAATGAAGATTGGCTCCAATACTCTTCCCGCCATCTACATGGATTACCTGTCCGTTGATGAATTTCGATTCATCTGAAGCTAAGAACGCAACAGCGTGGGCAATATCTTCCGGGTGTCCTGCTTTTTTTGTGGGAATGGTATTCTCCAATTTCTTAAAAACTTCTGGTGGTAAACTCCGTGTCATGGGCGTATCTATCAGCCCGGGAGCTACTGCATTTACCGTGATGTTATTTTTGCCAAGCTCTAAAGCTAAAACACGGGTTAGGCTGACGATTCCTCCTTTAGATGAAGAATAATTCGACTGCCCTGCACTTCCCAACCACGAACGGGAAGCAATATTGACAATTCGACCGTTGTTTTGTTCTCTCATAATAGGTGCAATTTCTTTACACATAAGCCAAGGACCCTTGAGGTTTACATCAATCACCGCATCAAAATCGCTTTCATCCATCTTCCAAATCATATTATCCCGGATGATACCCGCATTATTCACAAGGCTATCAATCCTCCCGGATTTTGTTACTACCCCTTTAATGAAGGATTTTACATCATCAGAATTCGTGACATCACCAGAAGCTCTAAACACACTATCATTTCCTCCAACATCAAACGAATCAGGAAACTCTCTATCTAAAATATGAACGATTGCACCAGCATTTATAAAATGTTGCACGATAGATGCACCAATTCCTCTTGCACCTCCGGTTACAATTACAATTTTATTATTAAATTTCATTTCTACCTCTTTTTTTATCACTAAGAAACGAAGGAACTAAGTGAAATTATTTCTTAGATCCTTTACAATTTATTTCCACTAGCGCCCCTTATACTCCGGTGGTTTTTTACCTACTGATTGGAGCCCGACAAGTGCATCATTTGTATTAAAAACAGTTTCCAAATGGTCAAGTTCAGATATGGGTCCGGTATTTTTATTGACCAAATTCTCCACCATATTCATAGCAATGGGTGCTTTTGTGCGAATTTTCCCAATTATTTTCTCCATTCCATCAGGAATTTCTTCAGTATTAAACAGTGTATCCATAGTTGTATTGTTAAAATAGTCAGATAATTTCTGCCATTTATCAGAAAGTGTAACAGAAGATTTCTCAGTTTTATCAGGATTTGCAATAATGGAGATCATTTCTTCCCACGAAATCACCTTATCGATGAGTCCAATTTCTTCCGCCTTTTGTGCAGTTAGAATTTGTCCGGTATAAATTAGATATTTTGTGAGTCCTTTACCAATTCTGCCTATGGGCCGTTGAGTACCCCCCAATCCAGGATAAATTCCAATTCCGGTTTCAGGGAACGCAAAAATAGCTTTGTCTAATGCTACAATGATATCGGCTGTTAGTGCCAGTTCTAATCCACCCCCGAGTGCCAATCCGTTTGCAATTACAATGACCTTCTTATTGGACTCATCAATTCGGGTGAACAAATTTTGTCCAAAGGTGGTAAAATCCACAATATTAGAAATGGTACCCGCTTTTATATGGTCAATGAAAAATTTAATGTCAGCGCCTGCAACGAATGCTTTCCCCCTACCGGTTATTACAATATTTGTTAATGATTCATTTCCATCCAACGCATCAAAAGCATCTGCTAATTGTGCAACAACAGTTGGGTTCATCGCATTCATACCTTCCGGGCGGTTGATAGTAATCACTCCCGTAGTACCATCAATTTCACTGGTAACGTATTCCGGTTTCCAGTTTTCAGTGGACATTGAATTTGGAAAGTTTAATTTCCACTTTTCCATCAAATCACGAACCAATTCTGCAGCTTTTTCTTCTCCCAATTTAGAGTAGCAATCTATGGGTGTCTTTCGCCATTTTAACCCCACACCTGCACCACGATTAATGTCTCCCGTAGTGCATACATTTTCATCCAATAACTGACCACATACAAATAGAGTTACGGCTAACAATCTATCTGAAATTAGCTTGGCAACAGTTGGGTTTACTTCTACTTGGTCTGATATATTCCAGTCTTCATTATTTTCGGTTTGTGCTTTTAATATTTTCGCTGGATGATAAAATTCACCATACGCATCTTCCAAGGTTTTTTGAGAGTGATAGGCAATGGCAATCCCAGTTGCATTCATTAGTGCAAATGGACCCATTCCACACACAAACGTACGCATAGCAACCGAATCAATTTCACCAGGTGTCGCCAAATTATCTTCATAGATACGAACTGCTTCATTCAACCAGGGCACAAAAAATCGGTTTACGACAAACCCGTGGGCATCTTTGCAGGTTATAGGGTCCTTCCCACACCGCTGCATAAACCACATGCAATCATTAAAAGTTTTATCGTTGGTTTCATCTCCCTTAACAACTTCTACCAAGCGATTCTTAGCTGCATGATAAAAGAAATGCAAACCCAAAAATCGTTCCGGATGCTTAACAGATTGTGCCAATTCTGTTACTGAAAATGATGAGGTGTTGGTTGCAAGAATAGCATCTGTAGCCACAATTTCACTCACCTGTGTGAATAAATTCTCTTTCACTCTTTTATCTTCAAACACCGCTTCAATGACGATCTGACATTGCGCAAGGTCATTCATATCAGTTGTTGGTTGAATTCGATTAATGATGTTCTGCATTTGTTCTGGTGAAAATATTCGTCTTTCAACACCTTCAGACAGAACAGTCTTGACGCTGGTCATCCCCTTTTCTAAGAATTGGTCTTCTCTATCTACCATGAAAACTGTAAGACCTTCCTGAGCAAATTTTTGGGTGAGGGCAGAACCCATTGTGCCGGCACCGATAATTCCTACATGGGTTATTTTCATCATTTTGAATATTTCCAATTTGGTTTTCTTTTTTCTAAAAATGAATTAATTCCTTCATTGGCATCGTTGGTTTCCATTAGCTGACCGGTATATATTTCAGCTAACTCATCTAACTTTTGTGACAATGTTTCATTAAACTGCGTCCGCGCAGCCCGGTTCGCATATCTAAGTGAAGATGCACTTTTAGGTAGGATATATTTTTCGATCCAAGAATCTGCTTCCTGTACCATATTGTCTTTATCTTCAAATAATTGGGTTCCTAACCCAGATTCTACAATTTCTGATGCTTTCATACTTCTACCGGTGAGTAGAAGGTCATCTGCTTTGGTCTGTCCTACCTTCATTGGTAAAATCAGAGATGCAGGCGGAGCAAACACACCCAATATAATTTCCGGTTGTCCCATTCGTGCAGATTTATCTACAAATAAAAAATTGCAGGAAATTGCCAGTTCCATCCCACCACCTAAACATTGCCCGGATATCATCGCCATTGTTGGTACAGACAAATTGATGATAGTTTTAAATAGCAAGTGGAATTGCCGAAGCATTTCCGGAGCTTTTTCTTTCGTATGTTCCGGTACACTGGCACCAAAACTGAAATGGTCACCTGCACCAATGAATTGAATGAGCTTTACATACTGCTCGATATTTTCAAACCCAGACTGGATTTGACCCATCATTTCAGCATCCAACACATTCGACTTGGGTGCATTTAATGTGAAGCACACTACCTGTCCATCATATTTTTCACTTCTGATTATTTTATTCATCTAATACCCTATTTCGGTAAGATTGTATCCAACATTTTTTCATTCCACGGTTCACCATTTGCCAGCATTTGACGCAGTTTCACAAAATTAATTTCACGATTTCCTTTGGATCCTTCATTAAATGCTCTAAACCCAGCTCTGCCTTCAGTCATCATATTTAATGCCAACCAATCTCTATTACTTTCCTTATTTTGATCCCAATGTTCTAATTTTTTCTTACGGATTGAATTTATTGTTTTACTCAAACAGTTTGGGAAGGTCATCATCAGTTTTGTGCACATTTTCTCAACGGCAGCATCTAGTAGTGATAAATCCATTTCTCCGGTTTTCAGTATTGATTTTGCATCTGCTAAATCATCGCCTTGCTTTGGAAGACCAAATATAATCTCACCTGTTTTCTTACTTGACCATTTATCAATTCTCACCAAGGGGTTGGGAATGAAATTACCATCTACTTTTATAGCGGGCACAATTTCAGTAATAAGTCCATATCTCAATGCTTCGTGGGCACTCCACGGATCGCACACTGTGCATGAAAACAATGCCCGTTCAACACCTACAAACAGATGCAGAAAATCTGTAGAGCCGCCATCAGGTGCACTTCCGTGTTTAGGCCCCGCCTGTCCAAAACGCGCCATATCCTGTGCGATGGAAAAATCGCAGGCCATTCCGATTTCCTGACCACCGCCAATCCGCATTCCATTCACCCGGTTGACAACTGGTTTATCGCACATTAAAATAGAAGATACCATATCATTAAACAAACGCATATACTGCTTGTATTCCTGCGGATTTCCTGCATAATACTCTGCATATTCTTTCGTATTCCCTCCTGTACAGAATGCTTTATCTCCAACGGCCGTAAAAACAACCGCTACGACAGATCTATCATTTGATGCTTTCCTGAATGCCAGGATTACTTCTTTTACAGCTTGTGTTGTATAGGAATTATATTGACTTGGATTATTTAGAATTATCCATGCATTATATAAGCCTTCAGCAGGTTTACCATGTACATTCAGGCATGGACGGTTTTCATAAATGATTTCCTTGAAATCAATGTCGATTAAATTGTGGCTTGTTAGATTACTGTTCATATCATTCTCCAAATAGTTAGTTATTCTCAAAATCCGGTATCATCACCGATCGTTTTTTTAACTTATGTTCCAGTGTCCGTTGAAAGATTTCATTAATTTTCGACATATGAAAGGTTTCTGTAAATGGTTTTATTGTCAGTTTATCTTCAGAGACCAATTTCAAAACATCTGCATACAACTCAGGCTTACAACCCCATGTACCAATAATATTTGCATCAAATGCCATGACATTACTTAGCCGTATTTCCAGTTTATCCATGGTAAATCCAACAATGGACAATGTGCTGGCAATCCCCATTAAGGCAAAGGCCAGTTCCTGTCCCGGCTTTGTACCGGACATTTCATAGATTTTCCAACGATTTGGAGGAGCTCCTATTTCCCGGCATTTTTCCTTTACAGCATTTTTGATCTCTTTAATTTTCATCCCGGATGTATTAATGCAGTCCTTAATTCCAATTTGTGTTAATTGGTCTAATTTGTCTTTGGAAATATCAAGAGCCACCACTTTTCCCCCAAATATTTTGGCAATTTGTGTGGCATAAATACCAACCCCTCCAACGCCAATGATGATTGCAAAATCACCCTCATGAATCCCACTTTTCACCATCACCTGATAAGGTGTAGAAACCGCATCAGCAATAACCGCCAATTCTGCCAATGAGTGGCCTTGCAAGGCAGAATCAGAAACAACTGCCAAATATTTAGATGGTGTAACGATATGGGTAGAAAATCCACCGTGAAAATCATTGCCTGGCATCTGCTGTTTTTGGCAGATATTGCTTCGTCCAGCGTTGCATAAATCACAATCACCACATGGCATAACCGCTGGAATAATGACTGATTTGCCCACCAAATGAGATGGACCATCTTCAACAATTCCACTGATTTCGTGTCCTAATACTAGAGGGAGTTCATGTTTAGTAGGCACCCCATAATGCCAAAAACTGATATCTGTATGACATACTCCACAACCAGATATTTTCACTAAAGCTTCATCCTCTCCAAGGATGGGGATGGATTTTTCAACCAACTCAAAAGGATGGTCTTTTGCTGTCATTTGCCAAGATTTTATCATACTCATTTTAGTTCTTTTTTGGCCACGCTTGTATTGGGCGAAGTTGTAATAAAGACGCTAATTATGAACTCAAACTTTTCGTGATTAATCACAATTTTCAATGAGTATTGCAGTTCCCTGCCCACCACCAATACAGGCAGAGGCAATTCCATATTTACCATTTTGTCGCTTAAGCTCTAATGCTAATGTATGAGTTAGTCGTGTTCCAGTCGCTGCCAATGGGTGCCCAATAGCTATAGCACCTCCATTTACATTAAGTTTTTCTCGATCTAATTCAAGCTCTCTTTCAACTGCAACAATCTGCGCACCAAAAGCCTCATTGATTTCAAAAAGGTCGATATTATCTATAGATAACCCCGTTTTATCAAGCACATCTCGGATTGCAGGTGCCGGTCCAATACCCATGATATTCGGTTCAACACCAGCAGAAGCTGATGCAACAATTTTAGCCAATGGTTTCAATCCTTTTGATTTTACCGCATCACCTGATGCAACAATTACGGATGCTGCACCATCCACAATAGCACTCGAATTACCGGCTGTTTGCACACCATCTTTCGCAAATGTCGGATTTAATCCTTGTAATTGCTCCAGACTTGTTTCGCGGATATTTTCATCAAAATCTAATGCGCATTTACTTGGAATTGTCCGAATTTTTCGTGGTGCTAATCCTTCTGTTTCAATTACACCCGAACTCACAGGTGTAATTTCTTTAGCGAAAACACCACTCGTCATCTTTTTAACGGCTAGAGAATGTGACCTGAGGGCAAATACATCAACATCTTCTCGTGAAATATTATATTTTTTTGCAAGGTTTTCAGCAGTTTGTCCCATTGAACATTTTCCGGCAGGGTCATATAGACCTTCAAATAGCATGTCACCAAATTTTAATCCCCCCAACCGATATCCCATTCTGTTCCCGAATGAAGATGTAGGGGTAAGTGTCATATTTTCTGCCCCTCCGGCCAACACAATGCTGGCTTTTTCTAATACTATTTGTTCTGCGCCAGATATGATAGATTCAAAACCTGAGCCACAAATACGCTGTACCAATAAAGCGGGTACTGTTGAGGGAATTCCGCAATATAATCCTATGTGCCGTGGAATATAAATTGCATCAAAACTGGATTGAATGATATTTGCATAGATCACATGGTCTATATCAGCCGGTTTCACTTCAGATTTCTCAATCGCATTTTTACTTGCAATAATACCTAAATTTGTGGAAGTAACCGCACCTAATGACCCCATGAATTTCCCAAATGGGGTGCGTGCTCCATTGATCAGAAATACATCATTGTACGTACATGCAAATGCTATTCTCATTTCACATGATCCGGATTATGATTTAATTGACGATGATTTTTCTGTGCTAAGACCGAAGCTCCTAAGGCAACTATATATTGAGGGTTAGGCGCGGTAGTAACATCAACTGAAAGTTCTTTTGCTAATAAATCCTGCAAATAAGGGTGATATGCAATCACGCCACCACAGAGCATAATGGGAATATTAGTACGTACCGGTAGTTTCCGGATACGATTGATAATGGAAAGATATATTCCTTTGGATATTTCTTCAATGGGAATATTATTGAATTTCCAGCCGAGGATTTCCGATTTCGCAAAAACTGTACAGAAACTGTTTATGACTTTGGAACCGGAAGCTAATTCTGCAAGGTCACTCATTTCATTTAGTTCCAATTCTGCTTTCTCTGCAATTTCAGTTATAAATGTCCCGGTACCGGCAGCACATTTATCATTCATGTAAAAGTTATTCACCTCGCCATCAGGACCGCTTTCAATAATTTTAATATCTTCACCACCAATATCAATGATGCATTTATGTTCCGGGAATGATGCAGATAATCCAGCTGATGCACAGATCAGTTCAGTAGTTTGCAGGTCACCTTTATAACTGTCCCTTCCATATCCAGTTGTGCAGACTTTGTTAATAGAAAACTGTTTATTTATTTTCGATAACTGATTTCTTAATTTATTTTTATTTCGGCTTAATGTAGGGATAACACTGTTAAAAACGAGCTCCCCTGAATCATCTATAACAACCAATTTTGTATATGATGATCCTAAATCAATACCAAGATAATACTGACCCATTTTCTTTTTTTCGTGTAGATGGATCAGTGCAGTTACACCTTGATTCAGAGGAGTATCAATTTGGTGTTTTTTACCATATTCAACAATTTTTCCATTGAGATGATCAATTTCTGTTTCAACACCATTGTCAATATCAACCAGCATTGATGGCCGGTGATGGCCGGCTTTTTTTAAATAACGGATACAATCCTCTCTAAATCCTTTTCGTATTTCAATATTCTCCATTTTGACTACTTGGACAGATTCATCGATAATTCCGGCTACCATATCAACTGTTTCTGGGAAGCTCATCACCTCTTTCATAGTACGGTGTGAGATAGCACATAACCCGCTTAAAGCTGCGTTCAAAATTGCTTTTTCCCAGATATGATTTCGTATTTCATCCGAATCTGATATTGCTGTTTCAAGATCGACTGTATTGAGAAGGCTTGTAAATGATTCTGCAATCTGTTGGCTATTTTTCGCTAAGGCAGCAACGTAATTGGGAGGGTTGAAAAAAGTTACATTTACTGTATTCAGTTTTTTCATTTCGCCGGCATAATTGATGACCATTCTTAATGTGCGCTGTTTTCCAAAAGCCTGAGCTGTGATTAATTCGTTGTCAATACCGTTTTGAGCACACATCACACACACTTTTTCGGAATCTAATAGTGCTATTTGTTCTATCACTTTGTTTAAGGCAGTTGTTTTAACAGAAATCACGATCAGGTCCAAATCATAATCCGCCAACTCAGAAATGCTGTTGCAAGCATGATTGACTTGTATCTCCTTGTTGATCGAATTGGTCAGTTTTATTCCGGCTTTAATTAATTCATCAATTTTTTCCTTTAAAATATCGCAGATAATTACTTGAGCACCGGCTTCAATAAGATGTGCAGCCAGTGTCAGTCCAACCGGCCCAGCACCGATGACGCCAATTTTTAACTGAGTTTTTGGTTTTTCAGTCATGGGACAATGAATATTTGGCTTGTTTTTTATATTTGATTTGTTCGATAAAGGTCTCCAGCTTGGTTCGCGTTTGACCGTCTGAAAAAAACCGTAAGTCCACCAAATCTCCGTCAAACGAAATAGTATCTATCCCTGTGGCGTCTGTTATCCTTTTGGGGAGACCAAAGCGATTGTTAGCATTATTAAAACAGGTTTTTGAATCATGAAATACCACTCCGTCGACTTTGAATAGTTCGATTAATTTTTTTATCATTTTCAATTTCGAATTTTCTCCACGGTTGATAAAAATTTGTGTATAAGCATAGGCCATGGATTCGAGTGGTTTTTGAGGATCAAAGGCATCAAATATCCAGCTGTTGCAATAAGTGGAGACGACCACTGCAGTGTGGTTTTGTGCGAACAGTTCTGCCAGCGATCTCAACCGTCCCCATACGGGCATGCCTTCCCAATAAATCCTGACTTTTTCGCCTTGGACAGCACCTTCATTTTTCACGACCAAATCTTCCAATTCGGCCAAAACTTCACTGTAGAAGTCAACACATATTTTGGTTCCGCGAAGAACGACAATGGGCGCCATCAAAATACAACCATCAAAATAGGTAAGCGGTGCCGGTGAATGAATTGAAGTTTCCAGCACTTTCTTCCACAGCGATGATCCTTCAAAACTCAACATCATTATTTCCGTTAGTTTTTCATTTTCCAAAGGTTTTCCGATAATTTTTTCACCGATGGATATCAAATTCTTTAATTGAGCTACAACATTTTCTACATCAGCCTGCGAAACTTTCTCTAAGTATCTCGGCGGGTAAATACCGACTACTGGACAATCGTATTCACGCCCAAAAAAGTTGAACCATTCGGATACTTCTCGGCACTGGTTGGTATTGTAAACTATGAGATCGGGTGTAGGAATAGATTTAATTCCATAAACATGTGTGAGCGGAGTTTCCTTCATGAGCCATGCTCCAATGTCCGCTGTCAGATAGGAGCAGATTTCGCTATCATACCCAGCCTGATGTGCTCGAGGAATGTATTTTTCAGCTGTTCGCGATGCACCTAAAAGGGCGCCGTGATTCTCCGGAAAGTAAACTTCAAAACCCAGGGCCCGCAGTATTTCTACAGGACCGGCACTGGTACACCAGGCTATCGGAGATTTCATTCCTGTAAAATAATCGTGCAGAATACTCTTTAATGTTTGCTGTGATTTAAGTCGGGCCATCATTTACTCCAAGTCAATTACATATACTGTGTCAGATGCTGCTTTACCTCGTTCATAAAGAGAATCAATCTCCGCCTTAAATACTTTCCCTACAATGTTCGGGGCTAGTTTCATGGAAGGTGTTAATTCCTCATTTTCAATACTGAGTTCGTAATCAATCAATATAGCTTTTTTGTACCGAGAATATTTTGGTAGAATTGAGTGATTCCACCGCTGCAGACATTCTTGTAAACATTTTGCATAGTCGTTCATTCCGGTGGGGCAGTCACATTTTTTCATTAATAGTGATTCGTCTGGCTTTTGGGAGAAGAGACTTTTGTTGGGGAAAAGAAGAATGATGGGATGATCTCGCCCGTTACCGACCATATAGGCATGGGCCAGGTAGGCACAGTCTTTTGCAATGAGGTTTTCAATTTCCGTTGGAATCACTTTTTCAGCATTTGAAAGTTTAAAGATTCTGTCTTTCCGGGCAATTAGTTTTAGTCCTGACTCAGTATATTTTCCTACATCACCTGTACGGAACCACCCGTTTTCTTCCATCACTTCAGTAGTTGCATTGGGATTATTATAGTAACCGGTCATAACATTGGGGCCTTTTACGAGGATTTCCCCATCCTCATCTATTTTAACTGAAACACCTGGAATGGGTTTACCCACAATGCCCGGTTCTCGGGGAATATTTGGATCTGTTACGGTACAGCAGGGAGATGTTTCTGTCAACCCCCAGCCTTCCACGATTGGAATTCCATGGTCATCGAAAAGATCCGTAATTGTCCGGGGTAGGGGGGCCGCTGCTGTAAAAATAAACCGCAATTCATTGTGAAAAATCATTTGTTCTATTTTTGAGTCCTGCATGACTTTCGTTGCAATTTCCTGATATATAAGGGGAACGCTAAAAAATACTGTTGGTTGTATTTGCTCCCAATTATGCAAAAGTGTATTAATATCCTTTCCGTAACTGTGCTCGAGCGATAGGGTAGCACCATTAACAATTGCAGCAAATTTTTCGAAGATTCCGCCAAAACTGTGATGCCATGGTAAAAATGACAAAAAACGGTCTCGCTGGTTCAAATCCCACAAAACTTTCATTGACGCCTGCTGAGATAGAATATTTTTATGAGTCAATTGCACACATTTTGGTTTTCCCATCGTTCCTGACGTGTACATCATTAAGGAAACTGTATCAGGGGAAATATTCAATCCGCAAATATCAGTGGAGCTAGGAGAACAAGAAGTCAGGTTTTCAAAGGATGTCAAATTGGGATTATCATTTTCTTCGATAGTTGAAAAGTGAATAATCTTTTTCAGTAATTTCTGGGATTTAATTTTGGCATATTGCTCTTGATCATCTACAGCAGCAAACGTCGGATTACAAAAATTAAGCAAGTGTTTTGCCTGACTCTCCGGGTACCCAGGAAAAATGGGTACTGAAACTGCTCCCATGGACATGACAGCTAACTCCAGTTCCAGCATTTCCTGACAATTCCTGGATAAGATCGCCATCCGGTCGCCCATTTTAAATCCGTTTGACTGAAGCCAGTCCTGAATGGAAAGTATATGTTGATATAATTTTTCCCAGCTTAAGGGTCTATAGGTTTCATTCTTAACTTCCTGATAAACTGGATGGCATGAAAATTTATTGACGTTTTCTTTGAGTAGAGTTGCCAGATTTTTGGAATAATCCGGCAGGTGGAAAGAACTACTGAAATGATCAGATATAATCATAATCTTTCTTTTGACTTTGTCCATATTGTTTGCATTTCATTACTGCAGGAGATATAGCAGGCATCACAATTTGCTCCCATGGGCTGGGCATTCTCTGACAAAGGCTCAAGATGGACTTCTCTTCCCATGGTTTCATATAGTTGTTTTGCTTCAGTCAGTCTGGGTTCCCCACAGGTAAATTGTTTCTCCCAACCTGCTGTTTTCAGTTTTTCGTCTGCAAAGGATTGAGCAATTCCACAAAGTTTTTCCATTACGAATCTCCAATCTTTTCCAGTCGCTGCAACGCGAGTGTAGCGGCACCGAGTGCAGTTGTAAATTGAATCATTTCCCCATCAGCGACATTAATTTTTTCAGTGACATTTTCCCTCAATACATCTATCATTGTTTTAAACCGCATGATACCACCGGTAAGTGTAATTTCCGACTCCATCCTCACTCTTTTAAGCAGCTGAACTGCACGTTTCACAAGTGAGAACATTGCACCATGCATAATATCAGCAGGCGCTGATCCAAGGGAGAGTTGGTTAATCACTTCAGATTCGGCAAATACAGCACAGACTCCAGAAATTGGGACATCCTCTTTAGATGTTTGTACCAATGGACCGATTTCTTCGGTTTCATAACCCATATAACGAGCAGTCTTTTCGAGAAATGCTCCTGTTCCTGCAGCACATTTATCATTCAATCGGAATGATTTCACTTTCACGTATTCATTCAGTCGACTGGCTTTCATAGTTTGCCCACCAATGTCCAATACGGTTCTAGTTTTTGGAAAATAAAAATTTGCACCTCGAGCAGTGGCTGTAAGATCTGTAACTGTTAAATCACAAAACTCAACCCGGTGTCTACCATAGCCGGTAGAAATAGTATATCCAATATCATTTTCCTGTAGACCTGAATTTTGCATGGCATCATCGAAAACTTTCCTTGAAATTTCACCTAATTTGAATCCGGTAGGGTGCATTTCTTTTCCAACAATTTTCCGGTCAGGAGACAGGATAACTGCTTTTGTGTAGGTGGACCCAACATCAATACCAACAACATGCTTCATGCTGTCACCTTGATAGGGTTTCTGCTGGCTACAATATGATCTAATGCAAAAAGAGCTGCTCCAAGGGCACCCATAAAATGTGAATCCTCACTGACATTCATTTTCTTTTCCAATGTTTCATTTAACACCTGAATCATTCCGGTGTTTTTAGCGACACCGCCGGTGAATGTGATCTCTTCTGAAATACCAACCCGTCTAAGGAGACTAACAGATCGAGATGCAATTGATTTGTGAACTCCCATAAGAATATCCTGGATTTTTTTTCCCTTACCGAGCCAGGATAGCACTTCCGTTTCAGCAAACACTGTACAGGTTGTACTTATTTTTACCGGTTTTTGGGAGTTCAAGGCTGTGGGTCCAAGGTCATCAAGGGGGATATCTAACGCCATTGATGCTGCACCTAAGAAACGTCCTGTTCCTGCAGCACATTTATCATTCATGCAGAAATCCACAATTTCACCCGCTTCACTTACGCTAATAGCTTTGGTGTCCTGCCCGCCCATGTCCAAAACAGTACGGGTGCCGGGGAACATCTTGACAGCTCCCCGACCATGACAGCTGATCTCTGTGATCTGGGTATTCCCGAAAGTAACTTTATAGCGTCCATATCCGGTACCGATTACATAGGACACTTCCTCTTCACGGACATTCCCGTCGTTTAACGCAAGTAAAAATGCTTTTTCTGCCGCCTTTACAACATTCGCTCCCGTATCGATTAAAGCCCGACTTACAATATTCCCGTCTTCACAAATGATAACTGCTTTTGTCTGTGTGGAACCGACATCCACTCCTGCTGCGTATGCCATATTATACTACTCCTTCCATCAAACGTACTTTCCGTGATTCCAGTCCTTCAAAAAAAGCATCAACCCTGTTCTTCATTTGTGCTTCAGAAACCACACGCTGGTCCATCATATCGGATTCAAGAAAGAGAGTAGCGATATCTTTCATTTCCATTAATGCCCTCCGGTTATCTGCCAACCCCGTTGAAACTGTTCGGCAGCTTTTTATGGGATGATATATGACACCGTCCAGAGCATATTCATCAATAAGTCCGACCAGAGGAATTTCCGGGTTGAACATGGAATCCATGGCATCACGCACAGTTATGAGAATACCTTCTGCCAAGGATTCAAGGGGGTTGGTCAAATCATATTGAACTCCTAGATTAGTACCACCAGTAGCAAACCAAAGATAAGTGGATGCTACAAATGTTCCACCCCATTCACTGAACAGTTCATTGAATCGGCGGAATATCGGATAGCAGGGGACACCTAGGAATCCAAGTCGGTATTTTTCATCGGTTAATGTGCCGATGCTGTTATTTGACATATACTCCAATTCTTCAACCAGATCATTGAAATAGTCAACTCCTTCTTTTGTACCGCGATAAGTATTTGCCACACCTAGGTAAATTGTACCGTCTGTGAGTGCATTAAATAGGGAAGGTTTACTCTTATTCAGCTCAAGCATGCGTTTGTAATTTGTACTCATTTCATTAACATACCCCATAATTTCTCGGAGCCGGTCTATGTCAAATTTTTTATCTGAAACCTTTTCACATAATTCAATGAGTTCTTTCAGTTGCTCTACGATATAATTTCTTTCCCATATAAACTGTTCACTCCCCTTTTTACTTGCACGGCCAGCTTCCCGTGTTGCAGGTACATCTACTGTAAACATTGGAATGCCATACATTCTTTCCCAGATTTCACCCCATTTCAAATAAGTGTTACATGCATTGGTTAGTACAGCAATAGCGGGCTTTGGGATTTTCCCCATTGGATGTTCACCTCCGCGAAGCTGCATTGCAACATCCGCTTTAACATATCCGCAAATATCCGGCGAATAACCGTAATCCTCCGCTTCGTTCAAATAATCATCCGAAACATGTCGTATAGCTGTTTGCAGAGAGTTGATCTCAGGGAATACCATTGGTAAATCGAAGACACGCAATATTTCTGCCATACTTCCCATGACAAACACATACGCAGTCGGAATGTTATCTTTTGCTGCGTCAGATAAATTCTGGAACCAGTTCCGGAATAGCGCAGCTCCATTCCGGGTGCCACGACCAACTAACTGTTGATTAGTGCTTTTCTTCATATAATTCTTCTAATCAAAAAGGATGTTTTCTATGAATGTTTCTAATTGAATTTCCAAATGGTCGAAACTGGTCATATTTTCTTCAAATTCACTTACAAAATAAGGGAAATCGTGCTCATCAAGAGTTCGAGTATAGGCAACTTGCTCCTCGAGTCCGGGTTCGCACATTTTAGCAGCGGTAATAATAGCAGCCTCCGCTCCTGAATTATTAATTCGTTTCAACAACATTTTTTCCTTCGGTTTTCGAAGATCATGCTGAACTGGACTGTAGGATGAATCTTCAATATAAGCTTCGGCTAATGCTCTTAAGGGGTCACCATCGGGAACAATATCATGCAATATCCATCTAAGCCCAATAAGCAAGTCGTCATCCACAACATAGCAGGTTCGCCCTACTGATCGAAGCATATCTAATGGTGGTTGTTCACAAAAACCGCCTTCAAAAACAACACGAATACGATCCTGTTCTTTTGCTTTTCTCTTTTCAATCATAGGTAAGACCTTCTTAAGTAGATTGTTGTGTTCTTCTCGTGGTATCATTCCACCCAGCGCAGTCAGAGCATAAGCCTCATTAATTGAAATCAACCACGGTGTAGTTTTCTTTATCTCATACAATTTCCGTAATAATTTACGGTTAAGATTAAAGATGGAAATTGAAGCATATAAATCTCTGTCAGATATTTTTTTATTGGAAATGGTCTCAATTTCATCTTTCAAACGTCCATATTCATTACGGAGATATTCTACAGAATATTTTGAATTAGGATTTTGAGGAAGGTAGAGGATTTGAGAGGGGTAATTGAAATTACGTCCCCAAATGGAAGCAAGATTTCTTGCTGCATCGCAAATCGGGTGTGTAACAAACATATCAAGTTTTATTGTATTGCTTAATGCAAGTTCCAGGGATGTTTTTATTACCGAACAAAGGTAGGATCCAAATCGGCTGTCTGCCTGTTTTGTACCTATGGGTGCACCTGATATTTTCAGTGGTAGCATTCCTGCTGCATGCGCAATTTCCTCGGGGAAATATACTTGAAAATGTCCAAGGATTTGTCTCCCGGAGTTTTGCCACTTTTTTACGGTAGGCATCTCAGGGTCTTCAACTGTTTCCTGGCACAACCACAGCACTTCTTCTAGGGATTGATTATTCCATCCGGTGAAAATTGGAAAATCACTCATATATTTTCTTTTTTAGGATTGATTCCATTGGAATTTTCCCAGATTAGATTTAGCATTTCCCTAAAATCATTTAATTCAATTTTAGAAAGCATGGACACCAGATCTTTATCAGTTTGAATCACTATTTTTTCATAATTTTTTAAGGTAGCTATTCCCTGCTTGGTTAAGAACAACTTTACAACTCTACGGTCATCTTTACATCTTTTCCGTTTAACTAACTGGTCTTTTTCCATACGGTCAGCCAATCCAGTTATGGCAGGTTTATCGAGAAACACTTCTTTCCCTATAGCTGAAAGTGCCTGGCCATCCTTGTCGTTTAACACACTTAAAACATGATGTTGTGACGAAGTTATCCCAAATTCAGCCAGATTAGAGTCAAGAGACTTTTTCATACTTCTGGCAGTTCTTACAACAAGGAATCCGGTACTTTTTTCTATTGATGACATATTAAATAAGATAATAGGATACTAATATCCGTAATTTAATTCATATATGTACTATTTACAAACAAACAATTTATAATTATTTCTTATTTCCTTTTATTTTGCCTGGTTGAAAATAGGAATTTGAGCAACATTTTCTGGCATCTAAAGCCCACCTCTCCGATTCTTCATTCCTAACCCAATTAGCATATAAATAATCCAACACTCACTTAAATGAATGTTTGTAAATTATAGCAAATACTAGGATAATAAGATCGGAATATCTTATAATGTACAGTCAGGCATAGTTGCATTATGTTACGAATTGGCATCTGGTGATCTTCGTAACTATCCAATGCTCGTCTGTTCACGCTGTCTGGTATGGAGGAGAGATCACTTGCTGTTACTGTAGAATCCCATACCTTACAGTGACACGGCGTGGGCGTAGGTCTTTCAGTGCTCATTCTTTCCTATGCCTGTACTCCTGATGAGTGCTCTCAGACTAATTAGATAAGGAGATATTATGAATGAAACCAACCATCCTGTACACAAAGAAAGAACTGGTGCATCGGAGTACTAAATGAAACTGTACCATTGGACCGTAAGTAGAAGATCAGTAGAAAAGAATGGATTTTCTGATAGTAATGAACGCTATTTTGAAGCTGGTATAAAGGGAGTATGGTTTGCAGATCAGATACTGGAACCATTGGATGGTGTTGGTAAAAATTCAAGCCTAGTGACAGTAGAAATACCAGATGACATCGTTGAGCCATTTGAATGGAAGAAACAAGGGAATTATTGCCATCCGATAGTGATACTTGGGTATCGTGAGTGGTGCATCCCTGCCGAAGTTGTCAATAAGTACAAGATCACCTTTCCTAGCACTTATAAGGATCGGGATATACATCAGATTAACGAATAAGTTTTGAATATCTTAAAGAGATTGAATTTGTGCGATACCTCAATTATTACTGTTATTTCCACATTTTATATTATATTATGAAAAACTGTAGACAAATTATGCTCTTGGTGACATTTTTCTCACTACTAAGTGTAGGGTGGAGTCAGTGTGATGATGGATATGTGGATGATTGTTCGGGTGATGGTGATTGCTGCAATGAATCCTGGATAGGGGACGGGTATTGTGATAATGAAGACCAGGCATGGGGCTGTGATTTAATTTGCTATGAAGCAGAATGGCCAGACTGTTATCATTTTCCTCAAATTGCTATTTATCCAGGGGAGCTTTCTGCCACATTAGAGCAGGGCAATAGTTCAACCCAGACATTGACGATTATAAATCAGGGGGATGAAACGCTGGACTGGTCTGCTTATCAGGAAGGTATTCCAGACTGGTTATCACTTAATACATATTCAGGATCATTAGAATCAGGAAGTATTAATGAGATTACAGTAACTTTTGATGCGTCAGATCTGGAGGCAGGTGAATATAATGCCAGTATTGTCATTTCAAGTAATGATCCCATAAATGGGGAAATAAATATCCCTGTCACCATGATGGTGATTATTGATAGCTGTAATGATGGATATACCGAGCTAGATGGCAATTGCTATAATAATTCAGATCTGGATGTTCTGCAGCAGCTGATAAATTCAAGCATTGAAACCATTAACGCAGATCTGGATGATAACAATAACGGAAATATTGAACCTCTTGAGCTTGGCTTCCAGGAATGGAATGACGGCCGGCTGACGGCCTTGGAATGTTTTTACTTTGATGATTATTATGATAATTGGATTTCCTGTAATTTATCTGGGCAGCTAATATCTTCTATAGGAAACCTGGATCAGGTCGAACGATTAATATTTAATAATAATCAGATTTCAGGTGAATTACCTGCAGAAATTGGTAATTTATCTTATCTAAAAATATTATATCTACACTACAATGAAATTACTTTTCTTCCTCCAGAAGTTTCGAATTTAGGATCTTTGGAATATCTCCTTATAAATTCTAATGAATTAACAAGTTTACCGGATAATATCGGTATGTTGTCTAATTTGAGGTCTCTAATTCTGAGTAATAATCAGCTAACGGAGATTCCCGAATCTATAGTAGAATTATCTAACTTGACTAGTCTATGGCTGAACTTTAATTATTTAACTACCATACCTGATGACATCTGTGATCTGAACATAGAATGGGATGTTCAAGATTGTTCATTTTATCCATATTTTGATATATCCTATAACTATATCTGTCCACCGTATCCCATCTGCGATGAAGTCCAAATTACATCAGAAGAGTTCCAGCTAACCTCGGAATGTTCTGAATGCCCCGATAGCATAGAAGGTGATACTAATTTTGATGATACAGTTAACATTCTTGATATTGTTATTATCGCAAATTGTATTCTATCTGATAGTTGTGATATTTGTTTTGACCTTAATAGCGATGAGGTATTAAATATCTTAGATGTGGTAATTTTGGTAAATATTATATTAGATAACTAAACCCACTTCTCCAATTCTTCCTTACTGACCCAGTTCGCATATATTTCAGGTTCAAATCCCCCCACCTCAGCATTTAATTAGAAAGCCTATAGATTTTTAGGTTTAATAGTTAAAATAATTATTTGATAATGTAGAGTATATGCTCTAATATATTAGAGTAAATACTCAATAAATAGCATATTATATGAAAACTAAAGACAAAATCATTGCAACAGCAATTAATCTCTTTAATCTCCACGGAACAAAAGCGATTTCTACTAATCATATTGCAAAAGAAATGGGCATCAGCCCTGGAAATTTGTACTATCATTTTAGAAGTAAAAATGATATCATACGGTCTATTTCAGACAATTTCAGTAATGAACTGGGATCTGTTTTCAAGATTCAATTAGATACTATTTCAGATTTCAGCAGTAACCTCACATCCCTGTTTAATCGTTTTTTTAAAATTCAGCAATCGTATCAGTTCTTATTTCTTGAAGGCGTTCATCTAACAAGGCAGGATAGTAGACTATTAGATAATTACACAAATCTGAGAAACTTGATTAAAAAAGGCTATCATGAACTCTTATCCAATCTGGTTAAAATTAAAATAATGAAAAAACAGTCTTTAAATATTATCGATGATTTACTGGATGCACAATGGATTATTATGTGGTACTGGATAAATCATACCATTCTGGATAGAAATACATATGATGATTTTCAGATTAAGAAAGGTATCAAGCTATCTTTTTCGATTATCAAGCCTCAACTGACTTCCATTGGAAAAGTAGCATTTGACAGAACATTGCAAACATTATAAATAATATAGGAGAGAATAAAATGATGAAATATTTAAGATACTACATTACACCCATCCTAGCGCCAACGGTAATAATCGGGATATTCCTTGGCGGCCACTGGATGTGGCTGGGACTTGTTGTTCTATTTATTGTGGTAATCGGGGGAGATGCAGTCCTGGGCGAAGATACCTCTCGCTCTGAATACAACCATCCCTGGCTCATTGAGCTTCCCCTGCATCTGGCTCTGCCCATTATTGTACTCATCCTTTTGACGTTTGCATGGTCAACCGGAAGTGCAGGTGAGGATTTCCTTGGCATTTCAAAATTATTGTCAGGATTCTTTGCTTATGATTTTCTGGTAGCAAGAGATGGCAATATATGGTCTGATTATATAGGGGCTGTGCTGGGTGTGGGTTTTATGGTTGCAGGCTATGGTACCAATGTAGGTCATGAACTGACCCATCGCATAAAAGACAGAATTGCTATGCTGGAAGGTAGGTGGCTTCTTTCAGCAAGCTGTAATGCGGATTTTGCCATTGAACATGTGTACGGCCATCATGTAACTGTGGGTTCGGACGAAGATCCAGCAACAGCTAGAAAAGGAGAAAATGTATACACATTTGCTGTACGGTCAACAATATTTGGGCATATCAGCGCATGGAAGCATGAACTCAGTAGACTTCGGAAAAAAGAATTTAGCCCGTTTTCCATAAGGAACAGGATGATCACCGGATATATCATGTCAATACTGTGGTGTGTGGTATTTTATATTGCTGGGGGTACTTTTGGCCTGATACTTTTTTTGTGCCAGGCAGCTTTTGCAAAATTCATCCTTGAGGTTGTGAACTATATGGAACATTATGGCCTTAGCCGAAGCGAAGGGCAGCCCGTTGGCCCTGAACATTCCTGGAATACCAACCATAGAATGAGCAGTATGGTGCTGTTTTCATTGACCCGTCATTCTGCCCACCATGAAAAGCCAATGGTTAAATTCTGGAAATTGGATCCCTATGCCGATGCGCCCCAAATGCCCTATGGCTATCTTACTACCTTGGTTATTTGCCTCATCCCGCCCCTATGGTATAGTATTATCAACCCGAGTTTAAGTGAGTGGGAGTCACAGTATTCAACGGCATAAGTTTCATGGCTAGTAGTAAATCTGGTGTATATCAGCTTCGAATTAGTGTGGGTAAAACCTGTTCCATTCTTATAGCTTTTCATAGAAATGAAGAATAAAGGGAAATATATTATTATTTGCCTGATTCTTGGCATATTTCTGTTTATCATTAATACACTGAATGATGCTGGTGAATTTAAGTCTATAGTTCCGCATTTTGATGGAGAATGTATCCAAATCCCAGGTGTGTCGGGGGCAGAAGACATCTTATTCTTGAATAATGGAATGGCAATTATTTCCTGTGATAACAGGCGCAAAACTCTGGCGAGGTTTTCCGTTCAAGGTTCACTATATGCTTATGACATAAACGAAACCTCTTCCAAGCTAACAAATCTTACTTCCTCTCTGGCTATGGATTTTCATCCCCACGGGATTTCTGTATTTGAAAACAGAAATGGCAAAATCAGTTTAGCTGTCATCAACCATACACAGGAGGGACATTTTATTGAAATGTTTGAACTGCAGAATAATGTATTAGTTCATAATAAAACCATTTCGGGTTCCTTGCTTGTAAGTCCCAATAACTTGGTACTCATAAATGAAAACCAGATGTATGTCACCAATGATCATGACAGTTCATCGGATTTTAATAAATTGATAGCAGACTATTTGCAGCTTGCCAATTCCAATGTTGTATTCTACGATGGAGAAAATTTTTCTATTGCTGCGGAAAACCTTGCCTATGCTAATGGAATTAATATGAGCAATGATGGGAAAATTATCTATGTAGCAGAAACAATCGGGAAAAAGATTTCTCTTTTTTCCAGATCTATTAATACAAATAAACTCATATTTCAGGAGTCCATTGATATGGATTCAGGAATAGATAATATTGAGCTGGATGCTGAGGGAAATCTTTGGATTGGCTCTCACCCAAAGCTTTGGACCTTCACTCGCCATGCCAAAGATGCAGAAAAATTATCTCCGTCCCAGGTATTTAAGATATCAAAAATGAAAAATGATGGATATACAGTTGAGGAAGTATATCTTGAATCCGGTGACAATTTATCGGGCTCAAGCGTAGCAGCCGTGTATGGTAAAACTTTGTTAATTGGCTCGGTATTTGAAGATCATTTTCTGAAATGTAATTATACTTTAACGCAACCCTAAACCCACTTCTCCAATTCTTCCATAATAATAATTAGCAGAAACAATAAGCCCCCAGAATTGGGGGCTTATGTTATTTTAGGGAAAAATAGTCACGTATTAGTCACGGATTGTCGTAAGTGCCTTATTTTACGCACCTTTTGTCGGGCTCATTCTGTTGGAGGTTCAAATTCTGTCATCTCGACAACAAATTAGAAGGTCTCTTGTATAGGTTTTTTTAATTAAATTTAATTCTAATGAAACAGTTAAACATTATATTATGTATATCTTTCCTTTTATCTAATTATCATGAAAATGATTCTTGGTGTGGCACAATTAATCAGCAACATAGAGATTTTGAACGTATGGAATATGCATATCCTGAATATATTGATAGTGAACATTTCAGAGTTCATTTTACGAGTGAAGCTGCTGATTCATTTTATTGGAATGATTCCTGGATGACACATCAATCGAATATTGTATATGCAACCACTTTATTAAATCAAGCTGAATATGCATACTTAGTATATGAAAATGATGGATGGGAAATGCCTCCAGTAGATTGTGATGATTCCATAACGGATATTTTAGATTCTGATCATTGTAATAATTATGGTGGTAATAGTTTGTATGATATATATATAGGATTAGTTCAAGGACCTGCAGCTGCAGTTGTTCCAGAAAATCCTATTTCAACATCTCCTTATATAGGAGGCTTCTCTTCATTTATGCTATTTGGTAGTGGTCTCGGATTGTATGGAAGCAATGATGATTTAGCTTCCTTTAATTATTACATTGTTGCCCATGAATTACATCATTCAATTCAATTTTCTTATGGTTCTTATATTACGGGTTCTCCTGGTAATTATGTCTTTCATTCATGGATGCTTGAACAAACAGCAACTTTTATGGAAAATGTAGTATATCCAAATGCTATGCATTTACGTTTATTATTAAGCAATTGTAATATTGAAAATCCATTAACATATCCACAAGCAGGAATATATCAATCATACTCTGGTGCATTATGGCAAAATTTTTTAGTTGATTATTTAGATGATGAAATGTTAATAAGGAATGTGTGGGAGTCATACGGTAATAGAATTACAAATGGTGATAATCCAATAACATTTTTTGATATTTTCAATGATGAGATTATATCTTCAAGTAATAATCTTTATAATTTAGAAAGCATGTATAGAGAATATGCAATTTGGAGGTATTTTACAGGAGATAGAGCTATTCCAAATCAATATTTTGACCAAGCAAATTTATATTGCACCTCTGCAACATTGCAATTTCCTATTAATAATACTCAGCTACAAACAGAACTTGGAGGGAATCGTTATATTGAAGTTCCAAATGTGAATCTATTAGTCAATATTCAGGCAGATAGTACTATAATTATTCCTTCATTATTAATGGGAATTGAAAATAATGGAAATGTTATATTTTCTGATTTAGAATTAATGCAGGGGGCTAATTTTATAAATATTGATAATGAATTTGATGGGAATCATATATTAATCTTATTATCTGGTTATACAGGTAATGAATTAAATTTTGAAACTCTCATGATTTCTATTGATATTAATACATCTTCATCTTTGGGAGATATTGATGGTAATGGAATTATTAATATTATAGATGTAATACAGTTAATTAATTATATTTTAGATAATAACTATCAGCTAAGTGCAGACATTAATAATGATGGAGATATAAACGTTATAGATGTGGTTCTACTTGTAGATTTAATTTTAAACTAAAAGCCTACTCTCTCAACTTCCCTAAACCCACCTCTCCAATTCTTCTTTCCTAACCCAGTTAGCATATAAATAATTAGGCGCTCATTCTGATGGATGTTTGTAAATTACTAAATGCCTAAAGAAACGAAAGATAAATTACTTGACAGCACCCTTTCTCTAATTGATAAGAAGCCATTCCATCAGATTTCGACTAAGGAAATTGCAGAAGAATCTGGGGTTGCTGAGGTCACTCTATTTAGGCATTTTACTAATAAAGAATCTATTTTAGAAATTCTTGCAAATAAGTTTTTCAAAATGATTGTTGGCTTTGAAACACGTAAAATTGATAGTGAAGAAAAATTTCGGACTGAATTAGTTAAATTTTTTACTAGAACAACCAAATCTGACCCACTCTCTAGAAGGTTATTTAAAGTCTTCTTATATATAGGGATGTACAGGAAGAAAACCTTTTTAAAATATGCTTCTAAATATGAGAGAACAATAGCTGGGCCAATTGAGCAAATAGTTGACTATGGTAAGAAACATTGGGGATACAGGAAAGAAATTGATACCGATATAACTGTAAAATTATTATTCAATAGTATTGGATTTTTTAATATTATACAAAATGTATTTTTATTAAAAGAAAGCAACCCATATGATTTTAACAAAATCATAGAGATTGGTATTGATAATTTCCTAAGGTCCCTCAAATAAATAATATTTTGCATTGTATGTAAGTACACGCTTACATTACTCCTTATAAAACAAAGGTTATTATACTGTTAGGGTAAGTAATTGGTTGTTTTAATATATAGCAGTAGGCTTCTCCTCCTCCTCTTCTGTGAGTTATGTCTACTGCTATTTTCATTTTATTGAGGGTAATAATGTTAAAGAAGATAGAAAATGGATTGAATAAAATTATTAATGCGCAAACAGGACGTGTTAAACTTGTAAAACATTATAAAAATGGATTAGTGGATGGTGAAATTATTTATTATTGGGATAATGGACAGATTCGCCTTAAAGGTCAATATAAGGAAATGTGCCGAGTTGGTACTTGGATAAACTATGATTCTAATGGCGATATACAATTAGAAGAGAATTATGATAATAACGAAATCCAGGCAGATATAAATAAACTATGCTCTAAACCCACCTCTCCAATTCTTCCTTCCTAAGCAGATAAACAGTTACATCAATTAACAACAATTCACTAGATATTACTGCTGTTAGGCATTATTATAATTCCTATGGA
>Ga0207986_1000203_pt1 | contig 29073 bp, 22 predicted proteins | sample ETNtaG_26_FD_185764 | JGI IMG/M metagenome (GOLD analysis project Ga0207986, IMG submission 185764) | Marine microbial and viral communities from oxygen minimum zone, Eastern Pacific Ocean - ETNP201302SV89 (SPAdes) (version 2) | ecosystem: Environmental > Aquatic > Marine > Oceanic ... | reverse complement strand
CCGGGGTTGCGCTGGTGCTGATGGGCAATGTCGCAGTGCTTGGAACCCGCGAACATCTGCGAGCGGCATTCGCGCACTTTCGCAAAACAACCTAAGCCACTACCCAGAATTACGCCGCGGTCTTTATCTCCGCCACTCGCCTGGAGCGTAGTGTGCACTGGGAGCCATTTACCCGAACCTCGCCGTCGGTTATTACCAGAGCAACTCCGGGAAACTCACCGGATGCAATAGCCTGCACGGCTGACTGCTCTGGTGAACCTAGTGCTGCGTCAATCACAACCAAATCTGCGGGCGCTCCCACACAAATCTCGTGGCCTTCCAGGTTGAACGCGCGGGCAGCGTTGCCAGACGCTACCGCCCAAGCGAGAGCCGGCGCTACACCGGCCATCGAGGAGATATCTCCAATAGTCTTGAGTATTCCAAGTGAAGTAACGCCATACCCAGTTGGCGTATCAGTTCCGATAAGAAGGCGATCCAAACTGTCGCGCTCCAGTAACCGCTCTACAACACGCAGCATCGATCGCGTTCCTCCGGCCTGCACAATTTCGACAAACGGAGGGCCGTCGGCATGATCACAAACCAGGTCGACGTCTTCATCGGAAAGAGAGACGAAAGAATTCGCGTGGGAGGCTATGCTTGGACGCACTGTAAGAACATCATCTGCTGAGAAATATGGGTGGCGTTCACCCCCTGGCCCCCGATCTGAGGTCGCACCGCAATGCATGTGCACCACCATTCCAAGATCACGAGCATATTTGGCTAACTCACCGGCACGGGTCGGGTCCTTCAACGAGCCGATGCCCACCTCACCAATGATCCGCATTCCGGCTACAAAAGCCTGATCTATATGCCTGGTTTCCGTATCTTCTTCTAGAAGTAGGCCGCCGCCGTGAACCTTTATGCCAAGGGGCCCGTAGTTCTTGTAGGACATGTAGGCTGCTAGAGCAATCGCTAAGGCGGAATCGGCGCCAGCTCGCCCCGGCACATGAACCTCGCCGGCAGAGACTGCGTGAGTGACAGCACCATGCACCATGCGTTCCAGGTAGCCAACTGATGCTTGCTTCGGCGCAAAATCGCCGATAGTGGGATGTACATGAGTATCCACAAGGCCGGGGGCAACCACCATATCTTTGCAGTCAATACTAAGACAAGGACTTTGCAAAGGCTCTTCCCCAATTGATGCAATCCGACCATTGTTGATCACCAACGACTCAGCATCGAGTGTTGGCGAGTCGAGCCTGCCTGTGAGGATCTCTCCAATGTTGTACAAGAATGTTTCCATGTTTGATTCCTGGTGATACTGAAAGTATTAATACAGTACCTACTTTCTACTAAATAATTTATTTCAGGCTCATATATTCGGCATGATCTCTTCGGCAAAAAGGTTGATCTGCTTTGGTTCATCAGTGACCGGGTTAATAATAAGATGTTGTACGCCAGACGCTTTGATCTGCCGTATTCGCTCAATCATCTCGTCAATGGTGCCGAAAAGATAGGCATATTGGAGAGCCTCATCGGAACGCTTCTTGTCCATCACCGTTCGATAGGCGCGCAATTGTTCGCTAATGATGGATTCACGATCATTTGACGGTACGATATGCAGCCACTGTGCATGTGACATGGTGAAATTACTCATATCACGTCGTGACTCAAGGTAGCCAGTGACGGCTGCGATGTCGCCGGCGATAATCTCGGGGCTGGTGCCGCTGGAGCGGCATATCCAACCATCGTGGCGGGCAATTCGCTCAAGCACCGCCGGTACCATCATCGGCACATCCGGGTTGTCAACAATGTGCACCTGCGATCCGCCACCAATCCAGATAGGGATTGGCTGTTCAGGCCTGGGGTAGATGCTAACCCCATCGACACGGTAGAAGTTACCTTCATAGTGAACGTCATCTTCGGATAACAAATGGCGAATCAGTTCCAGTGCCTCGTCTGTACGCCGGCCGCGCTCGCGTTTTGAGACACCCACTGATTGGAATTCCTTCTCATCGTGGCCCGTACCAATTCCGAGAATCACGCGGCCACCACCAGCGAGGTGATCGAGGCTCGCAATCTGCTTGGCAGTGATGACCGGGTGTCGCAGGGGCGCACAGAGAATGGCCTGTCCCAGGTGAATCTGTTCTGTCACGCCGGCGGCTACAGCCAGGGTAATAAGGGGATCTTGCCAGGCAACAGAGTAGACGTTCGGTGCGACCAACAGGTGATCGATCACCCATAGGGCGCTGAAGCCCCTCTCTTCGACCGCGGCAAAGTATCGAACCAGTGCACGCGATTCCGCGGCGGTAGTCGTTTTACGAGCGTACGAGGGAACGCGCCAACCAAAGTCCATACACCGACTCCTTATCTCATCGAGTTCGCAAGTAGCAAGATTAATAGCATCCTGCCCAATAAAGTAGTCTGCCCAATTGACTATCGCTCATACTGAGGGTCGACTCGCAGCCACGCTTATGTCCGAAGGCGCTTTGCCGTAGAGCCGGCCAATCACAACTCGGTAGACAAGCCCGTGCATCTTGTCGAGGCTGAGCCCAAGGGTAGTTAAGAGCACGAATGCAACAAACATCAACTCGGTATCGAGGGTTCCCTGGGAGACGATGATAAGAGCTCCCAATCCCTGGTTGGCGCCAACATACTCAGCCACCACAGCACCCACAAGACTCAGCATCAAAGCGACCCGGAATCCGCTGAAGATGGCAGGAATAGCGTGCGGGACACGGAGCTTCAATAGCGTGGTCCAGCGTGAGGCACGGAGAGCTCGAAACAATTCGAGCATCTCCCCAGGTGTTGTCGTAAAACCTAGGTACGTATTTTCAAGCAAAGGAAAGAAAGCAATCAGAGCGGCAATGATTACTTTCGGCGCCATTCCGAAACCAAACCAGATGACAAGCATGGGTGCGAGCGCGAACTTGGGTAGGGCTTGACTGACGATCACATAGGGCATTATGACTCGTCTCGCGATACTGAACTCCGCTGCAAGGATGCCAAACCCGATACCCAAAACACTGCCCAAAACGAACCCATACAGAATCTCCTGAGTTGTGATTGCCAAGTGTGGCCACATCTGCCCACTTGAAACGTAAGCAATCAGACGCGTCATTACAGAACTAGGACTTGGCAGGATGATCGGTGAAGTACGGCTTGACACGATGTGCCAAATCAGGAGCAACGACACCGCGGTGGCAACAACGATGATACGGCCAAGCCAGGTCGTTAATAGTAGCGACGGCGACGAGCGCGCCCGTTTTATCAAAGTGCCATGCATATTTATTTCCTCAGAAGTAATAACTCTAGTTCAACGCTTCTCGGATTTTCTGCCGGAGCGTCCAAAACCGTTCATCACTCTCAACGTCTGTAAATGTTCTGGGTCTAGGAATATTTACATCGACAATGTCACGCACCGTTCCGGGTCGTGCAGACATCATGATGACCCTATCCGAAAGAAAGAGTGCTTCACCGATATCGTGGGTAACAAATACGATCGTTGTCATGGCCTCTTTCCAGATTCGAAGTAACTCAACATTCATAATTTCGCGCGTTTGAGCATCTAGCGCTCCAAAGGGTTCGTCCATTAAAAGAATAGTTGGCTCAGCGACGAGCGCCCGAGCAACGGAGACGCGCTGCTGCATTCCCCCAGATAACTCGAGTGGGCGCAGATGCTTGTACTCCCCAAGACCTACCATCTCAAGCACATCGTGGACCTTTTTTCGGTCCGCCGGGACTATCTTTTTCCCGATCTCAAACGGTAACAGTACATTTTCCTCGACAGTTCGCCAGGGGAGCAAAACCGGCGTCTGAAAGACGTAACCAATACGCGGGTCTGGCCGACTGACAACCTGGCCAGCGATTCTTACACTGCCGCCAGAGGGGGGGACGAGTCCGCCAATGCAGCGAAGCAATGTGCTTTTACCGCATCCACTTTGCCCGACAATTGCAACGAGTTCTTGGGGCGCGACATCGAATGTGATTTGGTCTAGGGCAACAATGTCTCCGCCAACGGACGGATAGCTTTTTGTGACGCAATCGACCTCGATGTGGCCACGCGCCGCTGAGTCGGCGCGTGGCCTTTGAGAATTCATTCGAGCATCACGACCAAGGATTCGAATGAAGGGACCATTACTTGAGATTTGTAACGACTGTTTCCGCGTCGATCTCTTTATCGAGAATTCCAAGTGCGAGGCCATCTTTAGCCAGTTGAGAGATCGTGTCGACATCGCACCAACCCATACCATGCTCGGCAACTCCGGGCCCGTTGTTCTGCATCCCGATACGATAGTCAATAACCGCCCTGTTTCTTACTAGATTATCCGCGCCAATGGCATAGCGGGATCCAATCTCGGCAGCTTTATCTGGATTCGCCTCAACAAAGAGTTTGGATCGCTTTAAGGCGGCGATAAATCGCTGTACTAGAACCTTGTTCGCTTCCAGCCACTCGCTCTGGGCGAAGTACATTTCATTGGGGCCGGGAACATACGGGATGTACGGCCAGATCTCGAAGTCATCTATCTGATCTGCGGGGATTCCTCCGGCCTTGAACATGGCCCAGTTAGCACTACCCCAACTTGATGCAGCATCCGCGCGGCCGCTCAGCAGCGCCGAAGCAAAATCACGGCCAACAGACACCATCGTCACATCACTCTCAGAAAGTCCATTAGCCGCCAATAGCACCATTAAGTAGTATCGGCTGGTGGAAGCCTGTGACGTAACCGCGACGGTCTTGCCCTTGAGATCGGCAGGTTTCTTAATACCATGAGCGGTGTTAACCACAAGTGTCATCCAGTTTTGCGTGTAAGGACAATAGAAACCACGCAGATCGATGCCTTTTTGTATTGCAAAAAAGCCGGAGAAAGCATCGGCCATCGCGATATCTGCATTACCAACTACGACATTTCGCACTGCGTCACCCGCGCCTTCTGCTGGAAGTTGCTCGATACGGATACCGGCCTCGGCGAAGTAGCCGTTTTCCTCGCCAACGTAGAGATCAATGAAATCGACGAGTTTAGGGCCCCAATTAATGATACGGATCGTCTCGAGTTCAGCAGCTGAGGCAGGACTCCCCACAAACAATACGACTAGTAGCAAAGCCAGCAAGCGACATCGTGTATTTTGTACCTGTTTCACCATTATGTTCCCTCCTAAGGTCAGTCTGAATATTGGAATCCAGACAGGAAAAAATAACTACACCATTACCTCTTTATTGGCTCCAACATAATGATGATATATTAAGTGTATACATACTTGTCAAGTATCCCAAACTGAGGTTGCTGAGGGGAATCAATTGATTAACCGCGGAGACAACTATTGATCTCGAAAACCATCGAAAACTTAAAAGGTAGCCAAGTGATTGCTCAGGCAATCCACGCTGCAGGCATAGACACGGTTTTCACTGTAGCCGGTGGCCATTTTCTCCCGACCTACCATGAGATTGGCCACCTTGGTGAGCCAAAAATCGTAACTGCTCGCCATGAGCAAGGCGCTGGTTATATGGCCTCCGGCTACGCCTTGGCAACTGGACGACCCGGCGTTGTTTTTTCTGGTGCGCCAGGGCCTGGGGCAACAAATCTGACCACCTCGGTGGCCAATGCACAAGCAGATTCAATACCCCTGCTCGTGCTTAGTGCTCAAGTTGACAAGCGGTACTTACACCGCAATATCTTGCAGTACTGTGACAACGTGACGCTATTCGATCCTTTCTGTAAGCGGTCGATCGAAGCGCCCTCCCTTGAGGAAGTACCGAACCTCATAGTAACCAGTCTGCAGCTTGCTGCCTCAGGTCGCCCGGGGCCAGTCCACATAGCCTTGCCCCAAAACCTCCAAGCTGAATCAGCACCAACACGGCGCCCGCTTTTATTTACAGCACTGACGCCAGGTCCACCGGTGATAAGCGATATTGAGGAATTGCTCAGACATTTGGCTGGATGTCGGCGACCCGCTATCCTGGCTGGGCATGGCGTCATTCGAGCCGCTGCAACCGCTACCCTTCAGGTCGTGGCTGAACGCTTAGGCGCTCCCGTTGCTACCAGCAGGTCAGGGATTGGAAGCATTCCCACTTCGCACTCTCTAAGCGTTGGAATGCTGGGCTTTTATGGTACGGAAACTGCGCAAGAAGCGACTAGTGAGGCTGATTTAGTTCTGGTTCTGGGCTGTGCACTCGGAGAACAAACTACTTTCGGTTGGCGAACGAACCTTTTCTCCAGCACTGCACAGGTGGTCCAGATCGACGTGGATGCCTCGCAACTGAATCGGGTGTATCAATTGAATCAGGGCCTGGTGTCAGATGTCGGTACCGTGCTGCAGGCGTTAGCCGAGCACATTGCGGAACGCGAACCCTGGTTCAACCGTCAGCCTGAAAAACTTTCCCCGCAGAATGATCCAGCGAAGGGCGTTAGTGCAGCGACCGTCATGCAGGCGCTAAATACCCATTTACCGGACGATGCGCTGATTGCTGCCGACATCGGCAACCATCGCTTATGGGCATGCGAACAACTGGAGGTATCCCGGCCCGAAGGCCTTCTTCAGTCTTGTGAGTTTGATGCCATGGGCTTTAGCCTACCAGCGGCAATCGGTGCCGCAGTCGCCCTTCCTGGCACGAAAGTTATAGCGATTGCCGGAGATGGAGGCTTTGTCCATACGATGGGCGAGCTAACGGTCGCCAGGGAGCTTGGACTTCCTATCGTTGGCATTGTCTTTATCGATGGCGCGTTGGGGATTCTCCGCCATCAGGCCGAGGAAATGTACGGAGAGGATCATTTTGTTCGTCTTTCACCAATCGATTTCGAAAAATTTGCCGAGGCCTGTGGGGTCGAGGCTCGCACGGTTGGTAACGACGTCGATGTGGGTGCGGCGGTCGAATGGGCGGTAGACGCCTCAGAACCAAAGTTGCTGGCTATTGCCATTGATCCCAATGAGATTTTCCCTCCTTTGCGAACCAAGATCGAGCAACGGCGTCGCGACCTTATGGGTCAGGCGTCTGCTTAACTTAAGGAGCCGATTATGATTGATCGCTACAGTCCAGATTCGATGGCGCCGCCATTTTCACCCTACAGCCAAGGTGTTGAAGTGCCCGCAGGTGCGCGCACTATTTATGTTGCGGGTCAAGTTGGCGTACAGCCCGATGGTACGGTGCCAGAGGACATGGAAGAACAGACAGCGCAGGCTTTTCGAAATATTCAAAGCGTACTGCTTGAGAAAGGTATGGACTTAGAGGACCTGGTAGAGACTCGCACCTATATGCTGAGTAAAGACGATATTCCAGGATACCGGGCGGGGCGTGCAAAGGTGCTCGGTACTGTAAAAGGTGGAGCACCTCGTCCAGCAGTGGCGCTGATTTTTGTCTCAGCTCTTGCGCAACCCACATGGAAAATCGAGATCACCGCGGTCGCTGCCAAAGACTGACGCTGTAATTCCGCATGCTAAAAAGCAGCATCAACATAAAAGGAGATATCCGCGATTGTTACCAAATCATCAGTTGACCGCGCCACGGTACTGATACGAAATAAGATTCTCGATCTGAGCTTAAGACCGGGACAGCCGGTAAGCTACCAGTACCTGGTAGAGAATTTACAACTCAGTCGGACTCCTATACGGGAAGCGCTAAGCCGCCTGACAACCGAAGGGTTGGTCATTCAGGAAACCAACAAAGGCGTCACCGTTGCACCCCTCGATGTTCGGGAGATCTTTGAACTGATGGATGCATATACAGTTGCACTGCGAATTGCCGGCCATCATTGTAAATTCAGTGATGACTTGTTAGCAGACGTTATTGAGATGCAAGAAAAGCAAATTCAAGCCCTGAAAATTCACGACGTTCTCGAAGGTAGTTACTGGAGTGCGAAAATTAAATCTAGAATCATGGCCACCTCAGATAATCATTATCTATCGATGTTCCACCAGATAATGATGAGTCATGCTCAAAGATTGATATGCCTGGTTTTTTCCGTTGAATCAAAAGATCCGGTTTTTTTCGATAAGCAGGTCAACGAACTACAACAAAGATTGAATAGTGAACTTCTAGAAGCGATCGAAAAACGAGATAACGTAACCCTAACGAGCACTCTTACCGAGCAAGCTCAGGTTTTTCGATCGAGAATGGGTAACTTGTTTATGAGACAGGAACTTTCAGAATTTATCGTAAGTAGTTAGTCCAACAAAACCGTCTCATATGAACGCGCAACGCAAATTAAGGAAAAACACCATGCCAAAAGCATACTGGGTTGGCGCCCACATGACCATTAGGGATTTGGACAAACTCAAAGCCTATGCCAAGTTGGCAGCACAAGCGAGTGCTGAGCATGGTGGGCGCGTTCTTGCTCGAGGTGGGGCAGGCGCGGGGAAAGTAATGAGCCTGGAAGGATTTGATCAAAGCCGGGTCGCAGTGACGGAATTTCCCAGCATGAAGGCCGCGGTAGATTGCTTCCATAGCCAAACTTATCAGACCGCAATGGCTAAACTTGATGATGGAGTCGAACGTGATATTTTTATCGTAGAAGGCCTTGAATAGGTAGCGAAGTATCAGAGGGTTGTTGTCATTCACCCTCATCCCTTCGGGCAAAACAACCTAAGCCATAGACGCGGCGTTAGCCCGGCGGCGGTCCAGCCAGAGCGTTGTCCCTAAAGCCAGAGCAATAGCCGGCAACACTAAGTAGTTAAGTGCCGTCCAGCCAACCAATTGGTGCAGAAAGCCAGAAGCCAACGCTGACATCGCGACCGTGCCAAATACCAACAGATCATTAAGCCCCTGTGCCTTGGCCTTCTCTGCTGGTGTGTAGGTCTCTATCAGCAGCGTAGTACCGCCCACAAAAAGGAAATTCCAGCCAAGGCCGAGTAGTACCAGCGCTGACCAGAAATGCATCACCGTCAGGCCGCTCAGGTTGATCGCGACACATGCCGCCAGCATAACGGCACCAATACTCATGATGCGGGTAACACCAAAGCGCTGAATCAGGTGGCCGGTGAAAAAAGACGGGCCGTACATCGCCACTACGTGCCACTGAATAACAAATACGGTATCACCAAAATCATGGCCGTTACCTACCATAGCGAGTGGTGTAGCCGTCATCAGTAGATTCATCACCCCGTAGGCCAACAGTGCACCAACAGCAGCGACCAAAAAGGCCGGCTGAGTGGCAACCTGCCACAGCGGGCGCTGGCTGCCGGAGCGCTCCTCTTTGTCCGGCATCGGTATGCGCAAGTTCGCAATCAATACCAGAGACAATCCGTAGAGTATGAGCAGGCTGGCATAACTGCCGGCAAAGGGAACCCCGAAAAGCACATCACGCGACCAGTTGGCAATATTGGGCCCCAAAAACGCTGCGACCACGCCACCCACCATCACCCAGGAGATGGCCCGGCCCCGGTATTCGGCACTCGCCACATCTGCCGCGGCAAAGCGGTAATACTGGCCGAAACCGTTGGTGATACCGATCAGAAACGTTCCCAGCGCAAACAACATAAAACTACGCTCAACAATGGCATAGGTCGAGAGCAGCGCGCCAGCAAGCCCAACGAGAAGGCCAAGGGTAAAACCCATGCGCCGGCCAATGCGCTTCATCAGAATGGATGCAGGGAAGGTGATAACCAGCATGCCTGCAAACATACATGCTGTAGGTAACGTGGCCCAGATCTTTTGCTGGGCGAGGGCAAGGCCTACCAGCCCCGAAGTCGCGATGATGAGTGGGCCAGCTGACATCACGAGCGCCTGGCAACAACACAGGATCAATAGATTGCGCCGCATGGTGTCCGAAAAAAACATGAGTAATTCCTAAAGTAAACTGGCACAGATGACACAAAAAAAGGGGGGCCGGTCTCCTGCCGGGATGAGCAGATTATCGTTCACTCACCCACCGACTCCACTTGTTCACCGCGTACTTACATTCCCCGACGATACTTGCCACCCACTTCAAACAACGCCTCGGTGATCTGCCCGAGAGAACAACACCTGGCTGCATCCATCAAAGCCGCGAACACGTTGTCGCCGCCCAGGGCCGCGGATTGCACTGCGATCAGTGCGGGCTCGGCCGCGTCTTGGTGCCGGTGCAGAAACGCACCCAGCCGCTCGATCTGGCTCTGCTTTTCGGCCTCGGTGCCGCGAGCCAGTTCAACCTCCGGTGCGTTTCCCGGCGCGGGATTGAGGAAGGTATTGACCCCAATCAGCGGGTAACTGCCGTCATGCTTGCGTTGCTCGTAGTAGAGGGATTCCTCCTGGATCTTGCCACGCTGATAGCCAGTTTCCATGGCACCGAGCACCCCGCCGCGCTCGCTCAAGCGATCAAATTCAGCCAGTACCGCTTCCTCGACCAGGTCGGTCAACTCCTCGATGATGAAACTGCCCTGGCTGGGGTTCTCGTTGCGTGCCAACCCCCACTCGCGGCTGATAATGAGTTGGATGGCAAGTGCCCGACGCACGGAATCCTCACCGGGAGTGGTAATCGCCTCATCGTGAGCATTGGTGTGCAAACTGTTGCAATTGTCGTACACGGCTATCAGCGCCTGCAGGGTAGTACGGATGTCATTAAAGCTCATCTCCTGAGCGTGCAAAGACCGCCCGGAGGTCTGGATGTGATATTTCAGTTTCTGGCTACGCTCACTGCCGGCGTAACGATCGCGCATCGCTACCGCCCAGATACGTCGTGCCACCCGACCCATAACACTGTACTCCGGGTCCATACCGTTGGAGAAAAAAAACGACAGGTTGGGGGCAAAATCGTCGATCGCCATGCCTCGAGCAAGATAAGCTTCAACGTAAGTAAAGCCATTAGCCAGCGTCAACGCGAGTTGGGTGATCGGGTTAGCGCCGGCCTCAGCGATGTGGTAGCCAGAGATCGAGACCGAGTAGAAATTGCGCACTCGATGATCGATGAAATATTGCTGGATATCACCCATCATGCGCAGGCTGAAATCAGTAGAGAAAAGACAGGTGTTCTGACCCTGGTCTTCTTTCAGAATATCGGCCTGCACCGTACCGCGGACATTCTCTAGCGTCCAGCAACGGATATCCGCCAACTCCTGCGCGTTTGGGTCGCGCCCTTGCTCTTCACCAAACCGGTCAACCTGCTGGTCGATGGCGGTATTGAGGAAAAAGGCGAGTACCGTGGGTGCTGGCCCGTTGATGGTCATTGACACCGAGGTAGTGGGGTTGCACAGGTCGAAGCCGTCGTACAATACCTTCATGTCGTCCAGGGTGGCGATGGAAACGCCCGAGGTACCGACTTTGCCGTAAATGTCGGGGCGCTCGGCGGGATCTGCCCCGTACAGAGTCACCGAATCAAAGGCCGTAGACAGCCGCTTGGCCTGGGAGTTGGCCGACAGAAACTTGAAGCGCCGGTTGGTGCGAAAAGCATCCCCCTCCCCGGCGAACATTCGGGTCGGCTCTTCGTCCTGGCGCTTAAAGGGGAACACGCCGGCAGTGAAAGGGAAAGACCCAGGCACGTTCTCAAGCAGCAACCAACGCAGCCGGTCACCGGCATCACTGTAGCGCGGCAGGCTGACCCGTGGTATGCGAGTACCAGAGAGCGAGGTATAGGTCAGCGGCTCTTCAATCTCGCGGCCGCGAACGTTATGCGTCAAACTGTCGCCCTGGTAGCGCTCGAGCATCTCTTCATAGCCATCTACTAGCGCCCGGCACTCGGAACTCAATTCACGCTCACAATCCTCCGCAAGTGTTCTCAAGATTGCCGAAGACTCGCCGGCTTTATCCACTGCCGCGACACTGGCACGGAGTTGCTGACGCTGACGAGCGAGCCGCGCCTGATACTCCGCCTGCTGCCGGTACTGGCGGATTACTTCGGCGACCTCGGCCAGATAGCGCTGGCGGTCCGAGGGCACGACCTGCACCTGGGCCACATTTTGTACCCCGGCCAGCAACTGGTCAGGGCTCGCGGGCAAACCCAGCGCCTGCAACGCATTGCACAAGTCCTGGTACAGCGTCGTAACCCCCGCATCGTTGAAGTGTGATGCCATAGTGCCGTACACCGGCATCTGTTCTGGTACAACGGAGAACGCCTCGCGATTGCGCTGCACCTGCTTTCTCACATCGCGCAGTGCATCCTGCGCCCCTTTACGGTCGAACTTATTGATGGCAACAAAGTCCGCATGATCCAGCATATCGATCTTCTCCAGCTGGCTGGCGGCGCCAAACTCAGGTGTCATCACGTACAGCGAGCAGTCTACGAACGGGACGATGCCGGCATCACCCTGCCCGATACCGGGTGTTTCAATGATAATCAGATCGAAACCTGCACATCTCACAGCGGCGATGATCTCGGGTAACTGTGAGGGCACTTCGCTGCCAGCACTGCGGGTCGCCAGCGAGCGCACGAACACATTGTCACTGTGGATGGCATTCATACGAATGCGGTCACCAAGCAAAGCACCGCCGGTCTTGCGCCGGGTCGGATCCACTGCGATTACCGCAACCCGCAAGCCATCAGCGTGGTCCAGCCGCCAGCGCAGGATCAACTCGTCGGTCAGCGAAGATTTACCGGAACCACCAGTCCCAGTGATGCCAAGCACCGGCGCCCGCGGGCCCTTGAACGGAGCACCTGAGCGCAGTTGTTCGACCAGAGACTTGCTTGCCGTACCGTTCTCCAGGGCAGTAATTAGCCGAGCGAGCAAGCCCAGGTCACTGCCACCAAGCATATCGAGGCTCTCTAGGGTTTCGCCGGCAGGGTAGAAATTCGCCTGTTCGAGCATCTCGTCGATCATGCCTTGCAGCCCCAGACGCTGGCCGTCCTCGGGTGAGTAAATACGGCCGACTCCGTAATCCTGCAAGGAAGCGATCTCATCGGGCACGATTACCCCGCCACCACCACCGAAAACGCGGATGTCGGGCCGACCGCGGGCGCGCAGCATGTCGATCATGTAGCGGAAGAACTCGATGTGCCCGCCCTGATAAGAACTGACCGCGATGCCTTGAACATCCTCTTCAATAGCGGCATCGACGATCTCGCGCACCGACCGGTTATGTCCGAGATGAATAACCTCGGCACCTGCCCGTTGCAGCAGGCGGCGGATAATGTTGATCGACGCATCATGGCCGTCGAACAGACTGGTTGCGGTGATAAACCGAATGCGGTAGTCCACGCCGGGATTGGGTTGCTGGGGAAATGAGGCGATGGGCTGATTCATGGGTCGAATTACAGCAAAAGGGAACTGTTTGGCATTTTAGTTTCCGTTTACGTAAACGTCAATTGACGCTATACTGCTCGCATGGTGCTGATGACCCAGTCCTCTCCTGCTGGCGAGAACAAAAATGCCCGTTATTCGATCTCCGATCTCGCCCGGGAGTTCGAGGTGACAACACGCACTATTCGCTTCTACGAGGACGAAAACCTGCTGCAACCCGATCGCCAGGGCCGCCAGCGAGTGTACTCAGTCCGGGACCGGGTTCGCCTTAAGTTGATCCTGCGGGGCAAACGGCTGGGCTTTTCCTTGAGCGAGGTCCGCGACATTATTAATATGTACGATTCCAATCCTGGCGAGACGGGTCAGCTACAGTATTTTCTTGAGCAGATTCAAGCGCGTCGTGCGGCACTTGAACAGCGGCGCCACGATATTGACGAAACCCTGGGAGAACTGGACAGTATCGAGAGCCAGTGCCGCCAGAGGCTAGCCGCGCTGGGTTGATCTCCCGTTTTCCGCTAACAGCACACACTGGCCAAGCAATCCAGTAAAACACACTCTGCCGTGTCGACAATCAGACCTTCCAGCACCGGAACACAGGTCCTGCTAGTGCTCGCTTGCCTGGTGGTGGTGATATCCGGCCTCAAGGCGGCCAGTGCCATTGTTGTCCCGCTGCTGATGGCCGTGTTCCTGGCCATTATCGCTACCCCGCCTATGCAATGGCTGCAGCGCCGTGGCCTGCCGGTGTGGGCAGCGCTCGCGCTGATCCTCATGATGCTGGTTGGCGCCATCATTGTCATTGGCTCGCTGATCGGCGCATCCATCGACCAGTTGAGCGCCGCGCTACCCCGCTACGAAGCACAACTGCGGGCGCTGATCGACGATGCAGCCAGATGGGCTACTACACTGGGGTTGGCGCTGCCCCCCGGCGGCATGGTCGACATGATCAACCCGGGGGCCGCGGCCCGCTTTTTCGGCCGCCTAATCAGCGGGTTCGGCAGCCTGCTGGCAAACAGCCTGCTGATTATCTTTACCGTGTTGTTTCTACTGGTCGAGGCCGCTGCTATCCCTGCCAAGTTGCGGGCGATTCTTCCCGATGCCGACAAGTCATTGGACAACCTGTCCGAATTCCTGGCATCGGTAAAAAGTTACCTTGTCATCAAGGCGGCCATGAGTTTCGTCACTGGCCTTACGGTCACTGTCTGGCTGCTGATACTGGGTGTCGACTTTGCCGTGCTCTGGGGCGGGATCGCCTTTTTCATGAACTTCGTCCCTTACCTCGGCTCGATCATCGCCGCCGTGCCGGCCGTCATCCTGTCGCTGCTGGACGCGGGCCCGATGACGGCGCTATTGGTAGCCAGCGGCTACGTGGCAGTCAACCTGGTGGTGGGCAACTGGCTCGAGCCCCGCTTCATGGGCCGGGGCCTGGGCCTGTCCACGCTGGTGGTGTTCATCTCCCTGGTGTTCTGGGGCTGGATCTTCGGCCCGGTGGGTATGTTCCTATCGACTCCGTTGACCATGCTGGTCAAGATCGCGCTCGAAAGTGATCCGCGCAGTCGCTGGCTTGCCGTCCTGCTGAGCGCACAGGCGCCGGCTGACACGCCCGATCCTTCTTGACCCCATGGCCGCTGCGTCTCCCGGGGGCTCTTTCTCCCAGTTCTTTGATAGTTGACCCGGGCCCGGCACAAGCTCTCGAGTGCTTGAAATGAAACTCGACGCCCTGCAATCACCACGCTACCGACGCTTCTGGCTGGGCTCCGTGGCCTCGGTTGGAGCGACGCAACTGTACTTTGTCGGCATGGCCTGGCTGGTGTTCGAATTGAGCGGCTCAGCCCTGAATCTGGGCCTGCTGGGTGTGGCGATAGCTATCCCGACCATCTTCGCCACGCTGGCCGGCGGCTCGTTGGCAGACCGGACCGACCGGCGCCAGATGCTGCTAGTGACCTCGGCGCTGGCCGCAGTGGCGCTGGCAGTGCTGGCATTGCTCGATGCCATGGACCTGGTTACGGTCTGGCAGGTATTGCTGATCGCAGCACTGCTGGGGCTGATATCGGGCTTCGAAATACCAGCCCGCGTCTCTCTCTTCCCGACTCTAGTCCGCCCCGAGCAGATGATGAGTGCAGTGGCGCTGAACTCCATACTGTGGCAAAGCACCCGCATGGTACTGCCGGCGGTCGGCGGGGTATTGATAGCCATTGCCGATACCGCACTGGTCTTTGTGCTGTGTGCGGCGGGGTTTGCCGTCATGATCTTCGTATTGGCTAGCCTGGAGATACAGCATCCGCGAGCCGACAGCGACCGCGCACGGGGTGGTTTGCGCGAAGCAGCGGGCTTCATCGTGCAGCAGCGGCTGTTCCTGCTGCTGATCGGGCTTACCTGGATCACAATGTTCTTCGGCACTTCCTATATTCAGATCTTGCCAGTTTTTTCACAATTGCTGGGCGGTGGCGAACGAGGTTATGGCCTGCTGCTGTCGGCGACCGGGGTGGGCTCAGTCACCGGCACCATTTTGGTCGGACGCTTGCAGCAGTCACGCTACCTGGGCCGGGTGATGCTGGGTGGGGCTGCAGCCGCGGCACTGTCACTGCTGGGCTTTGCCGCTGTGGGCAGTTACGGTACCACGATGCCGGGGGCATTTGCCGCCGCCTGTGCCTGCGCCATGCTGACTGGTTTGTTCGGCTCGACCTTTCTTATCAGTTCCATGACCGTGCTCCAACTGAAGGTGCCCGATGCGCTGCGCGGCCGGGTCATGGGCATCCACAGCATCACCTTCAGCCTGATTGCGCTCGGTGGGCTGGTCATGGGTCCACTGGCCGAGTCCTTTTCTGCGCCGATCGCGGTCACCAGTGGAGCGCTGGTGGTATTTGCCAGCGTGGTCACCGTGTTCTTGGGATACCCAAGCATCCGCCGCCTAGACGGTCGCGAACTGCTGCAGCCCCTGTAAGCGACTGACGATGGCATCGGTTTGACCAGTGACTGCAGCAACACCGGGCTTGCTAAGAGCGTACCCGGCAAGAGGTCGACGAATCATCGATGCAATGCAGCTGTGTTAGTATCGCAACGTCCCTGACCGTCCCGCCGGTGTTTTTCTTAGGTGAGCCCAACCGACCGCATGACCTCGTCGGCCCTGACCGCGTTGTCGCCGCTTGATGGCCGTTATGGCCCAACATTAGCCGCCCTGCGCCCACTACTCAGTGAATTCGGCCTGATCCACCATCGGCTGATGATCGAGATTCGCTGGTTACAGGCCTTATCGGCAGCACCTGACATACCCGAGGTGCCAGCATTCTCGTCCGCTGCCAATGATTTCCTGGAACAACTGCTGCAGGATTTCTCGCTGGACAATGCGCAGCGAGTCAAGGACATTGAGACCACCATCAACCACGACGTTAAAGCCGTCGAGTATTTTCTAAAAGAAGCGGTGGCCGAAGTATCGGAACTTAGCCAGGTTGCCGAATTTATCCATTTTGGCTGCACCTCGGAAGATATCAACAACCTGGCCTATGCCCTGATGCTGCACAAAGCGCGGAAGGAGATAGTGCTGCCGGCTATCACCCAGCTCATCACGGCGCTGGCCCGGCTCGCCGAGCGTTTTGCCACCGAACCTATGCTCGCGCGCACCCACGGCCAACCAGCAAGCCCGACCACTATGGGCAAGGAGTTAGCCAATGTGGCTGCTCGCCTGGACGACGCCCGTGCGCAAGTAGCCGCCGTGCCGATCCTGGCCAAGTTCAACGGCGCGGTCGGCAACTTCAATGCCCACCTCGCCGCCTACCCGGAAGCGAACTGGCCGCAGATCTCGCAGGCATTCATAGAAGGCCTGGGGCTCACCTGGCAGCCGATGAGCACCCAGATAGAGCCCCATGATGGAATCGCGGCTCTGTGTCATGCGCTGATGCGGGCCAACACCATATTGATCGACCTGGACCGCGACGTCTGGGGCTACGTATCACTTGGTTATTTTCGGCAACAAACGGTTGCTGGGGAAGTCGGCTCCAGCACCATGCCGCACAAGGTCAACCCCATTGATTTCGAGAATGCTGAGGGTAACGCCGGCGTTGCCAACGCTCTGCTGGGGCACTTGGCTGAGAAACTGCCAATCAGCCGCTGGCAGCGCGACCTGTCGGACTCGACGGTGCTGCGGAATCTCGGGCCCGCCCTGGGACACAGCGTGCTGGCGTTCGATGCCACCGAAAAAGGACTGGGAAAGCTGGAGATCGACCGCGACCGGCTGGAGGCCGATCTCGAACAGTCCTGGGAGGTACTGGCCGAGGCTATCCAGACGGTGATGCGCCGTTATCGGGTAGCAGAGCCCTACGAAAAATTGAAGGCCTTGACCCGGGGCCAGAGCGGTATCGATGCCGCTACTTTGCGCCAGTTCATTGCCCAGTTGCCGATCCCAGATGATGCTCGCGAGCGGTTGGCGCAACTTACACCCGCAACCTATACCGGTAACGCCCGAGAGGCCACCGCCGCCTTTCTGGATCGCTTGTCCGGGGGCCGCTGAAGCGGATTCCGGGGCACCGGTTGAGCGGGATACGCCTGTCCAAGTTGATGGCCGAGCGCGGCCTGTGCTCACGCCGTGAAGCCGACCGCCTGATCGAGCAGGGCCTGGTACTGGTCAACGGCGAATCCATCGATCAACTCGGTGTCCGCGTTGATCCGGCATCAAGCATATGCCTCGCGCCCGCCGCTGTTCTGCAGCGCCAGGCGCTGGTAACCGTGCTCCTCAACAAGCCCCCCGGTATTGTCTCCAACCTGCCAGAGCAAGGCTATGCCGAGGCAACCTCACTGATCCAGCAAAGAACTTACGCCGGCAACAAAAATCAGGCAGCAACACCAGCACCTGCAGCGGGTTCGTTGCATGTTGCTGGCCGGCTGGATATCGACTCCAGCGGCCTGCTGGTATTGACCCAGGATGGCAGCATCGCCCGGGAACTGATCAGCCCGGACAGCGTGATAGAAAAAGAATACCGGGTGCGGGTCGCTGGCGATATAACGCCCAAGCGTATTCAGCAATTGCGCCACGGCCTTGAGTTGGATGGGCGCTTACTGTGCCCTGCTACAGTCAACCAAAGTGGTCCCGAACGACTGGTGTTCGTGCTGACCGAGGGGCGCAAGCGCCAGATTCGGCGCATGTGTGAACTGGTTGAACTTAAAGTGCTCACCTTGGTACGAACGAGGATTGGTAAAGTGCATCTTGGCCGGCTTGCCCGTGGCCAGTGGCGCTACCTGGGCCCGGGCGAAACATTCTGATGGCCGACCTCTACCCCCTGCTGCGCCGGCTGGCGTTTCTGCTCGACCCTGAGGTCAGTCACGGCCTCGCCCTGGGTGCGCTTGGCCTGCTGGAGCGCGCGCATCCACTAGAGAAATGCCTCACCGAGCGCATGCGCGGCACCCTGCCGGCACGACCGGTGAAGGCAATGGGTATTCATTTCCCCAACCCGGTCGGCCTTGCAGCAGGCCTGGACAAGGATGCACGGGCGGTTGCTGGTCTCGCCGGGCTGGGCTTTGGCTTCCTGGAACTTGGCACCGTCACCCCGCTGCCCCAGGCAGGCAATCCACGGCCGCGCCTTTTTCGACTGACCGGTGCCCAGGCTCTGGTCAACCGCATGGGCTTTAACAGCGTCGGGCTCAACCAATTTCTTGCTAACCTGGCCCGGCACAATCAGCAGGTAAGAGTTGGCATCAACATCGGCAAGAACGCACAGACTCCGTTGGAACAAGCAGCCCACGACTACCTCACTTGCTTGCGCGCGGTCTACACGGCAGCCGACTACGTTGCTGTCAATATCTCCTCACCCAACACCCCGGGGCTGCGCGACCTGCAGGAGCGCGAAGGCCTTAACCAATTGCTGGGCCAGCTAAAAGATGGTCAGGCACGACTTGCTGATCTGCATGACCGCTACACTCCGATTGCAGTCAAGATCGCTCCCGATCTCGAACCGGATGCCATTGGCCGTATCGCTGAAGCTCTTGCCAGCCACGGCATCGACGGCGTTATCGCTACCAACACCACCCTCACGCGGCCCGGTAACGCCGCCAGTTACCCTGGATCGGAACAAAGCGGGGGCTTAAGTGGCGCGCCGCTCGCAGCACAATCCAGCGAGGTCATCAGAATCCTGAGTGACACTCTCGGTGACACCCTGCCAATCATTGGCGTGGGCGGCATTGTCGATGTTGCCAGCGCGCAGGAAAAGTTTGCTGCAGGTGCAACGCTGATCCAGTTGTACACCGGGCTCATCTACCGTGGCCCGGTACTCATCCGCGAGATCCTAGAGGGTTTGCCAGCCACGACAGCCCGCTAGGTCAAATCCAGCATCAGTCATAAAACACTATAAGATCCGTGTCGTAGAGACACCGAGTATTGGCTCATTCAAATATCAGCAACAAGTCTTTCACCTCGACCTGCTGGCCCGGTTGCACTTTAACTTCTCTGACCGTACCGTCACGCTCTGCGCGAACGCTGGTCTGCATCTTCATTGCCTCGATAGTCACCAGTCCGTCGCCCCGCTTGACTTCTTCGGCTGCCCGCACGTTGATCTGCGCGATGAGGCCTGGCATTGGCGCTCCAACGTGGCAGGGGTTGCCCGAATCGGCCTTGGGCTGTACCGCCCGGGTTACCTGGTGGGTCCGGTCGCTTACTTTTATCTGCCGTGGCTGGCCGTTCACCTCAAAGAACACCGTACGCATACCGTCATCATGGTGATCGCTGACCCCAAGATAGCGAATGATCTGGGTATGCCCAGAGTCCAGCTTGACGCTGATCTCCTGACCGGATTCCATGCCATAGAAAAAGACCGTCGTCGGCACCATCGTGAGGTCACCGAACTGTTGCCGCGCCTTCGCGTATTTGACAAATACATCCGGGTACATCAGGTATGATGCCAGTTCCTGGTCAGAGACTCGCCGCTCTACCCGGCGTTCAACCTCTTCGCGGGCAGCATCAAGGTCTGTTGGTGGCAATATCGCCCCGGGCCGTTCAGTCAGTGGTGCATTGCCACCCAGTATCTTTTTCTGCAGGTCTGCAGGAAACCCACCGTACGGCTGACCCATGTCGCCCCGGAAAAGAGAGATCACTGATTCGGGAAAGGCCACGTCAAAATCTGGGTCTTCAACTTTTTCACGCGTCAGACTGCTTGTCACCATCATCAGTGCCATATCGCCCACTACTTTGGAACTTGGAGTGACCTTGATCAGGTCACCGAACATATCGTTGACCGCGGCGTAGGCGGCGGCAACGTCCGGCCAGCAGTCGCCCAGGCCCAGCGAGCGCGCCTGCTCGCGTAAGTTGGTGAATTGCCCGCCAGGCATGCCGTGCAGGTATACCTCAGAAGCCCCTGAGCGCTCTTCACTTTCAAAAGCCGCATAACTCTCCCGAACTGTCTCCCAATAACGGGATAGCGTTCGGATCGCACTGCCTTCGAGTCCCGTTTCCCGGGGACCATGGCGGAGTGCTTCAACAATCGAACCGAGATTGGGCTGCGAGGTCATCCCGCTCATAGAATCTATCGCACAGTCAACAGCATCGACACCAGCCTCGCACGCACTCATGATACTCGCTGCAGCAATACCACTGGTGTCATGTGTGTGAAAATGAATAGGAAGGCCGATCTCGTTTTTCAATGCCGTCACCAGTTCGCGCGCCGCCTGTGGACGGCACAGGCCGCCCATGTCCTTGATTCCCAGAATGTGTACGCCGGCAGACTCCAGCTGACGGGCGAGATCGAGGTAGTAATTCAGATCGTACTTAGTACACCCCGGATCACTCAGGTTACCGGTAAAGCAGATCGCACCCTCGACAAGCTTGCCTGCTTCTCGCACAGCATCGATAGAGACACGCATGTTTTCGACCCAGTTCAATGAATCAAAAATGCGGAAAATGTCGATATCTACCGCGGCTTGCTGCACAAAATATCTCACCACATTGTCTGGATAATTGGTGTAGCCAACCGCATTGGACGCGCGCAGCAACATCTGGGTCAGTATGTTGGGCATGCCCTGCCGGATCGCGCTCAACCGCTGCCAGGGGCATTCGTTCAAGAAGCGCATCGCAACGTCGAAAGTCGCCCCGCCCCAGCACTCCACGGAAAACAGTTCCGGCAGCAGCCGCGCATAGGCATCACTCACCCTGATAATGTCGTGACTTCGAACTCTGGTCGCAAGCAACGACTGGTGGGCATCACGAAAGGTCGTATCTGTGACCAGCACCCGAGGCTGATCCAGCATCCACTGAGAAAATCCATCCGCCCCAAGCTCCACCAAACGGTCCCGCGTCCCGGCCGGCATCGGCAGATCGCCCACCTCCGGCACCTCGGCCGTCTTCATCACATTCGGTCGACGACGCCCCGTAACCACCTCATTGCCATTGACTGTCACGTCTCCGATAAAGCGAAGCAAGCGAGTAACCCGGTCGCGCCGGCGTGGGAAGAGCAATAGCTCTGGAGTCTCATCGATAAACCGCGTGGTGTACTCTGCCTGCTGGAATTGGCTATTTTGTAGTAGGCCGACGAGAAACGGCATATTGGTGTTGACACCACGGATACGAAACTCACGTAACGCTCGAAGCATACGCTGGATTACTTCTCCCGATGTGTTACCTGATGCCGTTACTTTCACCAGTAATGAGTCGTAATGACGGGTTACGCGTGCACCGGTGTAGGCGGTACCAGCATCAAGCCTGATGCCGAACCCCGCCGGGCTGCGGTATGTGTCCACCTCACCGTAATCGGGTATGAAGTTGTTCTCCGGATCCTCTGTCGTGATACGACACTGCATGGCATAGCCACGCATTGTTATCCCCGACTGCTCCGGCACACCGGAAGAATCGCTGCCGATCGCACATCCTTCGGCGATTCGGATCTGGGCTTTGACGATATCTATTCCGGTGATAGCCTCCGTCACCGTGTGTTCAACCTGGATTCGCGGGTTGACCTCAATAAAATAGAACTCGCCACTGACCGCATCCTGGAGAAACTCCACCGTGCCAGCGTTGCGGTAGCCAGCGACCCGGCACACGGTGAGTGCCGCCTCGCACACTAACTGGCGCTGTTCGCTGGAAAGATATTGCGCAGGCGCACGTTCTACGATTTTCTGGTTGCGCCTTTGTACAGTGCAATCTCGTTCGAACAGGTGCACCAGATTGTTGTGGGAGTCGCCGAGCACCTGCACCTCGACATGCCGGGCTCGACGCACCAGCTTTTCAAGATAGACCTCGTCATTATCGAAGGCAGTCTTAGCTTCCCTGCGGCCGCTGGCGACCATTTCGGAGAGTGCGCCGGGCTCGTCGATTACGCGCATACCTCGGCCGCCACCGCCCCAGGATGCCTTCAACATCAGTGGATAGCCAATCTGGTCGGCAAGCTCAGCGACTTTTGCCGGATCGTCTGGCAAAGCACCGGTTGCTGGCATCACTGACACACCGTTAGCGAGAGCCAATGCACGGGCCGCGACCTTGTTGCCCAGTCGGCGCATGACCTCGGGCGGTGGCCCAACAAAAATCAGGCCCGAATCCAGGCAGGCCTGTGCAAATTCGGGGCTCTCAGACAAGAACCCATAACCAGGATGCACTGCGTCAACTCCGGCATCAATTGCGGTGCGCACGATCTCATCGATCTGCAGGTAGGCTTGTACCGGACTGCAACCCTGCCCGATCAGGTATGCCTCAGCGACCTTGAACCGATGCAGGGAGAACCGATCCTCTTCCGCGTAAACAGCGACACTGGCGATGCCGAGTTCAGAAGCAGCACGAATCACGCGAATTGCGATCTCACTGCGATTAGCAACCAGAAGTTTGTGGATCTTCTTCATAAGAAATGCGTGTTCTCGAAAATAACCAGACAAACGGACCGCGCCCGTCGATAAAAGATGCCGTGCAAGTTCACACCTGCGCCCCGATAAGCGCGATCCAACAGCGTATTAAAGCAGCAATACTCTCTCGAATACAATTAACCCCGGCTCTATGGGTGCCAGAACTGATGGCAGAGGGACAGGTGCTCGCGCCCTGATCGAATACTGAATTCGACCAGCGCTTGCTGCGATAAAGAGCTTTACAGACAGATATCGGGCATTGGTTCTATGTGAAAAGCAACTGAAGCTGGAAAGAGGCTATCGTGCGCCAGATACGATACCAATGAGTTTTAACAACTTTCATAGGCCGGTGTTTCTTGAAGGCCCATTGCAACCGATCAGGATGGTACCCGGGAGGCTACCGCGTCGGAGACGGAATAATGAGAGGGTGGCCGTCCCGTTGCGGGCAGACATCGGCCAGCATCTGCGCCAGGCTAAAGTAGTCAACCTGCCCGGCGTCGAGTTGACGCTTGTCATTGCTGGTTGAAAAAACCAGCTCGCCCAGCATCTCCAGACCCCCGATCAGTCGCTTACGGTTGGCGCTTTGGCCAGTGGTATTCGACCGCGCACGTGGCACGAAGTACAGCCGAACCTCTCCCGTTTCCACATCCGCTGCTGCCATGATGTTTGCGGTTAGTTCCATCTTTCGGGTGTCGTTCTTTTCGATCCAGGTCCTAGCCCATTGACTCGCGCGTGACTCAACGTCCATTTCCTCGCCACGCCAGAAAGCGAAGTGCACCGGGTAGCCATGGGTCACCAGTTCCGCAGCGGTACCACAACCCTTGGTCAGGCGTTCTATCGGGAAACGTGCAAGGCGGACCGGACGACGAAAGGCATGGTAGTGCAGATGGCCTGGAATCGAGGCGCCGGCATCGATGCCATTGTAGAAAGTCAGGTACCCCGGAAGCCGTCGCGCAAGGGTAACCAGATCCATGATCAGATCGGCGAGATAAAGCATCTTGCCGCCGCCATTGACCGCCCATGCTTGGGACAGGTGCTCGCGACTGGCGATAACAGAATGTACGGGGGCCAGCGGATAGGGGTTTATCCAGGCGATGTAGTCGCGCCCATTCAGTTCGACGTCGTAACCCAGTTGCAGCCCGTCCTGCTGCCAGTGGATGTTAGCGGGGCACAGAAAACAACCGCCATGTTCGGCAACTTGCCCGGGGCCAGGTGACGAGTGCCCTCTCCCGTCAAAGCGCTCAGCGCGTCGCGGGTTGAACTGCACCACGAAGGCCTGGTCCGGATCTGTAGGATGGGCGATCGGATAGCGTTCGACCTGGGACAGGTCATCGCAGACAAAGCCGCTTGTGAACTGATGACGGTAAAGTGCTTCCAGCGCACCACTCAGGTCGCCTTGGCTGTGTTCAAGGTGTCGCAGGTCCTGGTTGAGGATTTGCCAGGCGCGTTGATACTGATTCTGGTCAGACATCGTTGAGGGCATTGCACCGTTTAAATGGCGCGCGATTATACTGCAGGGCCGGATCCGGCAAATTTGCCATTTATCGCTAAATGCGCCCACATAGCCACTGGCTATCGGGACGGATGACACACTGGGAGAAAACCTGTGCGCGGCGACGCCATCATTGTAGAACAGCACCATCGCCGAGCCGGCCGAGGTGTGACCGACCACATCCTGCCCAAGTTGCGAAAAACGAGCACGCGCTACACCCTATCGGTGGCGGGCGAGTCGGGTAGCGGCAAATCCGAGACAGCCCAGGCCCTAGCTGAGGAACTGGGAAAAGCGGGTATAAATTGCACCATCCTGCAGCAGGACGATTATTTTGTTTATCCGCCGCGTTCCAACGACCAGACCAGACGCCAGGACATTGGCTGGGTGGGGCCTCAGGAGGTTCACCTGGACGTGCTCGACGCCAACCTACAGGCGTTCCACAACGGTGCTACCAGCCTTGTCAAACCATTGGTTCTCTACGGACAGGACCAGATCACTGAGGAAACACTAGATGTCGCTGGATCGCGTGTGCTGATCGCTGAGGGGACCTACACCACACTGCTAGAGAACGTGGACGCCCGAACATTCATCGATCGCAGCTACATTGATACCCGCGCCCATCGGGAAAAGCGTGCCAGACACGAGTCTGAACTCGACCCGTTCATCGACCAGGTACTGGCCATAGAACACAGAATCATCTCTGCTCACAAGATCAGGGCTGATCTCGTCATTGCAGCGGACTACACGGTGAGCATTCCTGCCTGATGCGCGTTGGCTTTCTGAACCCCCAGGGAAATTTCGATCCGACCGATTCACACTGGACCGAGCATCCGGATTTCGGGGGTCAACTGGTATACGTCAAAGAAGTCGGCCTAGCACTGGCACGCCTCGGGATCGAGGTCGATATCCTGACCCGGCGTATTAAGGACCCGGACTGGCCGGAATTCTCTGAGCCGGTCACGCATTACGACAGCGAACACGAGCGCTTGCGCATTGTCCGTATTCCCTGTGGTGGGGACCTTTTTCTGGCCAAGGAAGCCCTGTGGCCGTATCTCAAGGAGTGGGTGGCTGGAATAGCAAGATTTTATGGCAGCCGACTACCGGATTTTTTCACCGGTCATTATGCCGATGGTGGCTATGCCGGAGTAGTGCTCAAACAGCAGTACTCTTCCGGCTTTACCTTCACCGGCCACTCGCTCGGCGCCCAGAAGCTGGACAAGCTGGATATGAATCCGGCCAATTCAAAAGCACTGGACGAACGCTTTCATTTCTCGCAACGAATAGCGGCTGAACGGCTCAGTATGCGTGAGGCCTCGCGAATCATCACCTCGACCGGTCAAGAACGCATGGAGCAGTACGCTCATCCCCTGTATACGTCCGCCGTAGACAGCGGGGACGATGAACGATTTGCGGTCATCCCCCCAGGCGTTAATACTCGAATCTTCTGTACCGAACCAGCTCCCACTGACAAGGCCGTAACAGCATCTCTCGCCGAGCGCCTGCCTGACCTCGAACGACCACGTATCGTGATATCGAGCCGGCTGGACGAAAAGAAAAATATCCTCGGCGCGGTACGCGCCTACTGCAACTCAGCGGCGCTGCGCCAACGGGCCCGGCTGGCCTTGTACCTGCGGGATATGGATGACCCGTTTGGACAGATCAAGAACTTGCCACCGGGTGAACGGTCGGTGCTCGAGCCTATCCTGCACCTGATCGATAGTTCCGGCGTCCGCGGTAATGTCGACTTTGTTAATGCCACGTCACAGCAGGTACTGGCTGCAAGTTACCGTTTCTTCGCCCAACGGAATTCAGTGTTTGTCCTCAGTTCACTCTACGAGCCCTTCGGCCTTGCCCCGATCGAGGCAGGGGCATGTGGACTGGCGGTAGTGGCAACCCGGAACGGCGGGCCAAGCGAGATATTCGCCGACGGCTCCGGGGTGCTAGTTGACCCGGCCAACCCCGCCGCTATTGCCGAAGGCATCGCCCGGGCACTGACGGATCACGCTGGCTATGCCGAACGCATCCGCCAACGTGTGTACTCAACCTATACCTGGGAACGTACCGCAGGGTCTTATCTGGCAGCCATCGAGGCAGGTTGTCGTAGCACCCACACCATGCCCAGCAATTCCATTGAGCTCGATGCATCTGTGCGACTTAAGCGTTATCTCGCCAGGCGCGGGGAATAATTACCGCATTGTCACTGTTGGGCGGTATTCGCGATCCTGGCCGAACATACGCCGGTTCGCCACCACGATCCCATCACTGGTGCGGTGATAGCGCTGCGCATCATCGGCTGGGTTCTCGCCGATCACAGTACCGGCCGGCACCTCGCAGCCATTGTCCAGAATCACCTTACTGAGCCGGCAATCAGAACCAATGATACAGTTCGGCAGCACCAGGGCCCCTGTCAGCTCACAATCTGATGCGACCTTGACATTTGAAAAAAGCAGAGTACGCGTGAGTTGCGACGAATCGATAACACAGCCGCCACTCACCATTGAGCCGCTGACACTGTGCGTATCCGGCACGCCTGCACCGATGAACTTTGCCGGCGGTAACTGCGCCTGGTATGTCCAGACCGGCCACCGCGGATCGTACAGATCCAACGCCGGTTCGGCACCGGTGAGTTCAATATTGGCCTGGTAGTAGGAATCAATGGTGCCCACGTCACGCCAATAGCTGTTGTGGTCGACGCTCGCGGCCATGGAGAACACCTGCACCTGATGGCCGGCTTCGATCGCACGGGGAATGATGTCGTGGCCGAAATCGTGGCTGGAAGTGACGTCTTCGGCATCGTGCTGCAATTGGTCCGCCAGGTATTCGAGCGAGAAGACGTAGATTCCCATACTGACGAGCGCCTTCGCCGGATCCGTGACCAGCGGCTGGGGATAATCGGGTTTCTCCTGAAACGAGACGATCCTGGCGTTGTCGTCGACGCTCATTACACCGAAGTTTGATGCCGATGCCAGGGGCACGGTGTTGCAGGCTACGGTAAGGTCTGCTTTGCTGGCGACATGGGCCGCCAACATCTCGCCATAGTCCATTTTGTAGACATGATCGCCTGGCAGGACCAGGACGTACTCTGGATGGTGGCTGGCGATGATGTCGAGGCACTGGTAGACAGCGTCCGCGGTGCCCTGATACCAGGCATCCTCCTCGACCCACTGTTGCGCAGGCAGCAGTTCTACAAACTCACCGTACTCACTGCGCAGGTTGTTCCAGCCCTCCATGATGTGCCGAATCAGAGAATGAGACTTGTACTGCGTCAACACGCTGATGCGGCGGATTCCGGAATTAAGGCAGTTCGACAAGGCGAAGTCGACAATCCGGTACTTGCCGCCGAAGGGCACAGCAGGCTTGGCCCGCCAGTCGGTTAGCATCTTCAGACGACTGCCGCGCCCCCCGGACAAAACCAAGGCGAGCGTATCCCGCGTGAGGCGACTGACGAACCGGGTGCCGAGCGTGCCGCTCATGGCGACTCCATGGATACGGGCAAACAATTGTAACCAGGAAACGCAGCTAAAGGGCTGATTTGAATCAGGCTCGGCCGGAGCCTGACATCAATAAACGAAGGATCAAGATTGTCTGCGCTGGCGCAGATCAGGCCCTACCCTTGTTCGGGGCAGTAATCAACTACCAAGATACACTAAAGAATCCGATTTACGGCGTCCCGAAGGGGATTCGCACCCCTGTTGCCGCCGTGAAAGGATGGTGCCCTAGGCCAACTAGACGATGGGTACGGGACCTGGGTGTAAAGGAAAAATAAACGCCCTATTTGCCTCAGGCCCAGTGGTAGCTGGCCGCCAACCGTCCACGGCTTCACCGTCCGATCGCCCTGAGTGCACTGTGAAGGCAACGCTACCTCACAATCTGGTCGTTTCTCTCCAGTAACGGCCCCATCCTGAAACTCCGGCAAGCAGTATCCCTACAGCGCCACGGCGCGGCTTTTTGAGTCGAGTGGTGGGTTTTCGCTAGCGCTCGAACAGGCCAACTGGCGGCACCCGGCTTTTGACTGGCAGGGTGGGCGCTGTGGTTTCAGCTTGTTGGAACCACCCAACAGGCTTCGGCTTTATGAGTTGATGCCCAACATCTCTTTCGTTTTTGTCACAGCAGTAACTGCATCGCCTGCGTAAGCGTCGGCCCCGTAGTAGGCGCAGGTTGCAGAGGACACCGCTGCGCCACCGACGAGAATCTGTACCTTGTCTCTTAGCCCCGCGACCTGAACCGCCTCAATTGTCGTTCCGATCATCGGTGCAGCGGTGGTAAGAAGTGCGCTTATACCGACGATTTGCGGCGCGTGTTCTTCGACCGCTGCGACGAAAGCTTCCGGTTCCGTGTTAACACCAAGATCAATGACGTCAAAACCCGCGCCTTCAAGCATGGTGCAGCAGAGATTCTTGCCAATGTTGTGGACATCACCACGCACCGTACCGATCACTATCCTGCCCAGATCGAGACCACCAGATTCGGCAATCAGCGGTCTCAATACCTCCATCCCTGCGTTCATCGCTCGGGCCGAGAGCAACATTTCCGGCACAAAATAACTGCCCTCCTCGAACAAATGACCCACCTCGGTCAGTGCTGGAATAAGCGAGCCAAACAAAATGTCCTTAGGCTCCATGCCCAGCGCGAGACCCTCGTCGACGTAGTTG
>Ga0207986_1000198_pt1 | contig 29370 bp, 26 predicted proteins | sample ETNtaG_26_FD_185764 | JGI IMG/M metagenome (GOLD analysis project Ga0207986, IMG submission 185764) | Marine microbial and viral communities from oxygen minimum zone, Eastern Pacific Ocean - ETNP201302SV89 (SPAdes) (version 2) | ecosystem: Environmental > Aquatic > Marine > Oceanic ... | reverse complement strand
TTCTGTTTATTATGTTCAAGCTGAATCCTGCGCCTTCTCTCAGTTTCATCCATCGCCTTCTGCATAGACTGCGTAACCTCATCAGCATATAATATAACCTCTGCATTTACGTTTCTTGCAGTTCGTCCTATTGTTTGTATAAGAGATGTTTCAGAACGAAGGAATCCCTCCTTGTCAGCATCAAGTATTGCTACCAATGATACCTCCGGCAGATCAAGCCCTTCCCTCAACAGGTTTACGCCTACAACTACGTCAAACTTTCCAAGCCTTAAGTCTTTAAGTATCTCTACCCGCTCAATAGCGTTAAATTCTGAATGCAAATACATTCCTCTTAGGCCTTCTTCTTTTATGTATTCACTCAAATCTTCCGCAAGCCGCTTGGTCAGTGTAGTTACAAGTACACGTTCTTTCTTGTCGACCCTCTTCCTGATCTGTTGAAGCAGGTCTTTAACTTGAGTTTTAGCAGGCATTATCCTCACTATTGGATCAACAAGCCCTGTCGGCCTTATTATCTGCTCAACTACCTTACCATTGCGCTTGTCCATCTCATATTCCGATGGTGTTGCCGAAACAAATAACACCTGATCAACCATTGATTCCCATTCGTCAAAACGCAAGGGCCTGTTATCCAGCGCCGAAGGAAGCCTGAAACCATATTTCACGAGGGTTTCCTTCCGTGACCTGTCTCCCGCATACATACCGCGAATCTGAGGAACTGCTACATGAGACTCATCAACAATCATGAAGAAATCATCCGGAAAATAATCAATCAATGAGTATGGCCGATCCCCGGGCGCCCTCCCACTGATATGCCGGGAATAGTTTTCAATACCATGACAGTAACCTATCTCTGACAACATCTCCATGTCGTAACGTGTCCTTGCCTCCAGGCGCTGTGCCTCAAAATCTTTATTTTGAGAACGCAACTCCTTCAACCATGCATCTAACTCCCGTTCAATTGATTCGATAACGCTTTCTATCTTACCTTCCGGCATTACAAAATGCTTGGCAGGATAGATGGCGATCTCTTCCATCTCACCACCTAACCTGTCTCCGGTCAATGGGTCAATAATTGACAGCCTGTCAATCTCGTCCCCAAACAGTTCGATACGATAGGCAAATTTTTCATAAGCAGGAAACACATCGATCACATCACCTTGAACACGAAACACACCGCGTTCAAATTTAATGTCACTCCTCTCGTAAAGTATATTTACGAGTTTCAGGAGAAGTGTGTTTCGCTCTATCTCCTGCCCTTTTTTTATCTGCACATACATCTCCTGATACTCCTCCGGTGAGCCCAGACCGTAAATACATGAAACACTTGCCACTAATATCACATCCTTACGTGACATCAGGGCGCTTGTTGCCGCCAGGCGAAGGCGGTCTATCTCCTGGTTTATTGTCGCCTCTTTTTCAATATAAATATCCCTCTGCGGAATATAGGCCTCCGGCTGATAGTAATCATAATAACTGACAAAATAACCTACTGCATTTTCCGGAAAGAACTCCTTGAATTCGCTGTAAAGCTGTGCGGCGAGAGTTTTGTTGTGGGACATCACGAGTGTTGGTTTGCCCAGGGCCTTTATGACGTTTGCCATGGTGAAGGTCTTTCCAGAACCTGTTACTCCCATGAGAGTCTGGAACTTTTCACCTGATTCAAAGGCCTTTGTTAATTTCTTTATCGCCTCGGGCTGATCACCCTGGGGTTCATATTCTGCTGATAATTTGAAGATAGACATCTTGTATAAATTAGCTTCGCTATGCAATTGAAGATTGAGGGATTCCCGCCTAACAGACCGGCGGGCAGGGAGTAATTAAAGAATTTCTGAATCCCTGAATTCCTTGATATCAATAAATTGTAGAATTCCAGATATATTAAATCAAAGTTAATTCGTGCCTTTTGCTTGTCCTCGGCGCCGTTTGTCCGGGGAAAATTCGTGTCTAACTGCCTTTAAAAAGCTTCGTCTCTTTATATTTAATAATTCCCTCGTCAATTAATACCTTAGCTACTGATGCAATAGGTACTGCAAGCAAAAGCCCCAGAAACCCTAATACCTGGCCACAAATCAGGATTGCCAGTATGATTGCAACCGGGTTCAACCCGAGTTTTGTGCCCACAACCTTCGGTGTAATCAGTGTTCCTTCAAGGAACTGTCCAATACCAAAAACGAGCCCGACAAAAAGCAAATGTGTCACATCCTGGAATTGAATAAAGGCCAGGATTAATGCAGGCACCAGTCCAAACCCTATACCAACATAAGGTATCATATTCCCAAACCCGCCTGCGAGAGCCAGCAGAAAGGACATTGGAACCCCTATGGCCGTAAGCCCTATACCATAAATAATAGACAGAATGGCACAAACCGTAATCTGGCCCCTGAAGAATGCCTTGAGATTTTCGTCTATCCTGGAAAAAATACCTGATATCTTATCTTCCTTTGCAGACGGTAATAATCCCTTGCTCTTAGAAATGATTACATCAAAATCCTTCAAAAAATAGACAGTAACAACACCGAAAATAATAATATTTACGATTACTCCAAAGAAACCAAATGTGCTGTAAAATATGTCCTTTACAGCCCCCAGTACCACATTCATTACCTGTGGCACATGTTTCCGCAGGTCACGTATAGGTTGTGGAACCTTGAATTTTTCATCTGCTGCACTCCCGGCAACAGAGGTTTTTCCTTCTTTGTTTTCCAGTTGCAGTTTGTCTGTATTCCCTTTTCCGTCCGCTTTATTTTCCAGTTGTGATTTCAGAAACGCTCCAAGCTCCGTCCCCTTGAATTTATCAACTACACCTAGAACCTGTTCCTGATACTTTGGATACTGACTCTTCAGCATAGTCCCTACTCGCTGGATACCATTAACAGTTTTAGGTACCGTATACGTTAACAGCCCTCCCGCAATCAGGAATACCATGGTTAAAAGTATGGCTATCGCCAGACCGCGCGGTACACACTTTTTTGAAAATATAAGTTTTCTATCTGATATAAAATCCACTACGGGATCAAAGATATATGCAATGGTAAAGGCAAGAAAAAGCGATATCAGGATACCCTTCAGAAAATAACACAATGCGAAGAATAGAGCAAGTGCACAGAAAATGGACAATGTCCTTATCCATACATTTTCAAATATTTTCTGTTTTTCCATAAATTAATCCCTTTCATTCCGCCTGAGTAAAATCATTAATAAAGACGAGATTCTTAATTTTTTTTACGGTTTCTGTCCCTATACCACTAACCTCACGTAATTGTTCTATAGTTTTAAATTTACCGGCCTCTTTTCGATATTCAACAATTGCCCTGGCCTTCTTCTCGCCTATCCCCGGCAGGATTATAAATTCGTACCATTCCGCCCTGTTCAAGTCAATCTTTAATTTTATCGATTCCGGATCACTATCTACAACTTCAGTTTCCGGAAGCCACCAATGCTGGTCTAGTGCATACTTGATCCCTGTTCCGATTAAGATTGTCGTTACGAGGAAGAATACAGCAAGTGATTCCTTTCTTGAAAATTCAAAAATCTTCAATGGCCCCGGCAGTTCTGGCATCTCGTTAATAAGTGTATAAAATGATATGGTTTAACGTATTTAAAAGGTATAAGGGAATTTTAGTTACTTAAAATCTATGGTCAAGCAAATTCCACAATTCCTGAATTGCAGTCGTAATCTTTTACCTTGAACAACTTCAGGGTGTATTGTAGAATTTTTGATTATGATCGCAGACAAACTCAAACCTTCTGAGATTAAGACGGAAAACGAGCCTGACAAACTAATTGTGGAGAAGGTGTTTTCCCATAAACAGGAACATGTATTCAGGTGGTGGAATGATCTTACTATAAATGAACAGAAAAACCTTTTAAACCAGTTAAGGCTCACAGACTTTACACTGCTTCAAGATTTTATTGAAAAGCACACCAAAGGAAACAAGCTTATCAGTCCGGAAGCAACAACCCTGGAACCACCAGACATCATTCCCATTCCGCAAAACGATTCACAAAAGGCACTTTCAGATGAGGCCGGGGAGATCGGGGAAAACGCAATAGAGGCCGGTACGGTCGCGGTTGTTACGGTTGCCGGAGGACTGGGTACCAGATTAGGAGCGAACAGGCCAAAAGGTATGCTCCCTATCAGCCCCATCATGGGGAAGAGTATTTTTCAATTACATGCCGAAAAAATTCAGGCTATGATGAAAAAATATGATACTGTTATTCCGTGGTATATCATGACGAGTTTGAACAATGATGAAATGACACGTAACTTTTTTGAAGAAAACCGTTACTTCGGTTTAAGCACTGATAATGTCTCATTCTTCACACAGGGCGTTCTTCCAGTGATAGATCTACAAGGCAAACTGTTAATGGACTCAAAAAGCAGTATCGTAACCAGCCCGAATGGCCATGGAGGAACTTTGCTTGCCCTGAAAGAAAGGGGTATCTTGTCCAACATGAATGAACGCGGTATCAAACACATCTTTTATCATCAGGTTGACAACATATTGATAAAGATTGCCGACCCTGTTTATTTAGGATATCATATTAGTGCGGGAGCGAAGATGTCTCCAAAGGTGGTACAAAAGACTGACCCTGAAGAGAAGGTAGGCATCGTTGGTATAAAAGACGGGCACCTGGACACAATAGAATATAGTGAACTGAGTGATGAGGAAAGGCATGCTCTTAATCCGGACGGCACTCTCAAGTTTGGTATGGGAAACCCTGCCATCTATCTACTTGATGTAGATTTTGTTGAAAAAATTAATAAAAGCCATTTTGCGTTACCTTATCATAAGGCAATTAAAAAAGTTTCTTGTGTCGATGAAAATGGCTGTAAAATAAAACCATCCGAGAACAATGCTGCCAAATTTGAAATGTTTATCTTTGATGCACTCAAGCATGCAGAAAAGTCGATAATTATGGAAGTGGTACGTGAAGATGAGTTCTCTCCGGTTAAGAATGCGGAAGGTAATAGCTCCCCCGATACCGCAAGACATAGCATGATAAACATGTTTGGCAGATGGTTGCAGGAAGCAGGGGTTGAAATCCCAAAAGACGAAGCTGAAAATGTCAAGGGCACTATTGAGATTAGCCCTCTTTACGCCCTGGATACCGAAGAACTAAAAGAGAAGATTGACCAGAAAATTGTTTTTAACGGTGAACTGAATTTACAATGAGTTTATAAAAAGGAATTCGATATGTTGAACAAAGTTAATCCCTCGGAAACTCAAAGTTGGAAGAATCTCGTCGATCACTACAAGGAGATGAAGAATATTCACATGAAGGACCTTTTTGTTAATGATCCTGACAGATTTAATAAATATTCCATTAGATTTAATGGGGTTCTCGTCGATTATTCAAAGAACATAATAACAGAGGATACACTGAAGCTATTACTTAGATTAACTGATGATGTTGGTTTGAGAGATGCGCTTAATAAGATGTTCAATGGAGAAAGGATAAATGAGACTGAGGATAGAGCCGTTTTGCATACAGCTTTAAGGAATAGAATAAACATCCCTGTTTGCGTTAATGATAAAAATGTAATGCCGGAAGTAAATGCTGTTTTAAGTAAAATGAAAGATTTTTCAGAAAAAATAATTTCGGGAGAGTGGAAGGGGTTTACCGATAAGAAAATTACGGATATCGTAAATATTGGTATCGGGGGTTCTGACCTGGGGCCGGTAATGGTAACGGAATGCCTGCGGCCTTACGCAAAGGATGGTCTGGAAGTTCATTTTGTCTCAAATGTTGATGGAACTCATATCACAGAAACCCTGAAACGACTGAACCCTGAAACCACTCTGTTTCTGATTGCCTCTAAAACCTTTACAACTCAGGAGACAATGACAAACGCGTTTGAAGCCAGAGAGTGGTTCCTGAAATGTGCAAAAGATCATGCATACGTTGCAAAACATTTTGTGGCGTTATCAACAAATATAGAAAAGGTGGAAGAGTTCGGTATTGACAAAGATAACATGTTTGTATTCTGGGACTGGGTTGGCGGCCGCTATTCACTCTGGTCTGCAATCGGTCTCTCTATAGCGTGTTATATCGGATATGAGAATTATGCTGAATTGCTGCAAGGCGCCTTTGAAATGGACAGCCATTTTAGAGAAACTCCATTCGAAAGAAACATTCCTGTTATCCTGGCCTTAATAGGCATCTGGTACAACAATTTCTTCGGTGCGCAGACAGAAGTAATCCTGCCCTACGACCAGTATATGCACAGATTCCCTGCATACTTTCAGCAGGGGAATATGGAGAGTAACGGAAAATCTGTAGATAGAAACGGGAATAAAGTTAATTACCAGACAGGCCCGATTATATGGGGGGAACCCGGAACAAATGGCCAGCACGCCTTTTATCAATTAATCCATCAGGGCACAAAAATGATACCGGCAGACTTCCTTGCGCCCGCAATAAGCCATAACCGGATTGGCGAACATCATAACATTCTATTATCAAACTTTTTCGCGCAGACGGAGGCCCTCCTGAACGGAAAGACAAAAGAAGAGGTTACAGAAGAGTTGAAAAGGGATGGCAGGAGTGATGATGAAATCCGGAAACTATACCCTCACAAAGTCTTTGAGGGCAACAGACCAACAAATTCAATCCTGTTCAACAAATTAACCCCGAGAGCTTTAGGCAGTTTAATAGTTATGTATGAGCACAAGATCTTTGTCCAGGGAGTGATCTGGAATATCTTCAGTTTTGACCAGTGGGGTGTCGAGCTTGGCAAACAACTGGCAAAGAAAATACTGCCGGAGTTAGGAGATGATAAACAAGTTGATTCCCACGATTCTTCTACAAACGGATTAATAAATACCTTTAAAGAGATGAGAAGGTCTTCGGAGTAATAGTTTAGATTGTCACTACTCCATTGACCATGGAGCATCATCCTTCTCTTCCGTAAAATAGCAGAACAGGTCCCATGTATATTCCTTATTGGATAAGGGACAGCGTAGAGTAACCTTACGCTCAGTTATATCGGCAACTTCCCAATCACCCTCACGTCTTGATCCCTCGATCCTGATTCTTTGACCCACTTCAAAAGGATAAGGTTTGAAAATCGTCACCTTGTGCTTTGCCATAAAATCCTCCTTGATGATTTCTAACTAGCAGGAATCTCGTCAATCTTAGCGGCAAGGATGAAATCGCTTTCTGCCAGACCGTTAATCTTGTGGGTACATATTGTAATACTAACTTTCCCCCAGGCCAGAAAGATATCAGGATGGTGTCCCTGATCTTCTGCAATTTCTCCCACCTTATTTACAAATGCAAGCGCCTTTACAAAATTTGGAAACTTATACGTCTTGGAAATGTGATGTTCCTCAACCACATCCCATCCATTTACCTGTTCTTTAAGTTGTTCCAGTTCCTCACCACTTAAGGGTGGCACTCCACCTTTACAGGGTACGCATTCTTTTCTGGAAAGCGACATTCTTACTCCTTTCGTAAAAAACCGGTCCTACTGCTGACCCATTAGCTTTGACCAGGTCAGGCCTAAATATTCATGAACAGCCAGTTCTGCCTTGCGGAGATTACCTGTACCCGGAAAAAAAGAATGAGGACTTAATCCTTGTCCTCCTCTGACGCGATGGCCGATAGGAGATGGAATGGGGCTCATTCCAAGTTTTCTAAACATAGCCATTGACCTGGGCATGTGGGAAGCTGACGTTACCAGTACAAATGGTTCACTTCCAATTATGGACTTAATAATTTTAGCCTGGTCTTTTGTATCTTTTGATTTGGATTCGAGTATTATATCGTTTTCGGGTACCCCTATTTCCATTGCTACACGTGCCATTGTGTCCGCCTCAGGAACCGGGTCAAAAACTCGACCTCCTGACAAAATAAGTTTTACCCCAGGGTATTTCCTATAAATTCGAATTCCTTCCATCAGCCTCACCAGTGAATTTCTGCCTATCTGGCTTATAAGTGGTAATTCAGGATCTGAGGTGTGCCCTCCTCCGAGGACGACAACATATTTTATTGCAGACTCATCTTCTATTTTTGATACCGATGAGGAGCCTTTCATTTCAAACGAATCGTATTTCTTTTCAAGTGGCCGGAGAAGTTTATTTGCAATAACGCTGCAGCTGAACAATGTCAATATAATCAAACCTGCCGATACCAGTATCTTTCCCGTTTTCTGTTTAGTCGTGAACCATAGCAGGTATAAGCCTAAAAAAGAAATCCAAAGGCTTAAAGGAAGGGGATACAGGAAACATGAAATAATCTTCTTGAGAATAAACATTTAAATAAAACCTGTATTATCTTATTAACTAACTTGCTTATTAGCCCGAACCGTCAATCAAAATCATACTAATACCAACTATAGATAAAATCAATATTTATTTCTATCATATACCTGCCAAATACATGGGTTACAACTTGACATTATATGAAGGCAGGTGTATTTTAAGAATCCTATGAACCAGAAATCTATTCCAAAGGAATTTTATAAAGACAAAAAAGTAACCGTAATGGGATTGGGATTATTTGGTGGAGGTGTTGGTGCAGCCAAATTCCTTGTTTCTCAGGGTGCAGACGTAATGGTTACAGACCTGAAAAGCGCTGAGGAATTATCAGCATCTCTTAAGCTCTTAAACGGCTTGTCTGTCAAGTTTCGGCTTGGGAAACACTCAGAAGAAGATTTTGCAGATGCGGATATGCTGGTTGTCAACCCCGCTGTGCCCGATGATTCCAGTTTTTTACAGATTGCGTGTGATAATAATGTGCATATCGATTCAGAACTGAACATCTTCTTCAGGTTTGTCCCCGCACCCGTAATAGGGATTACCGGCAGCAATGGCAAATCAACAACCACATCTTTGTTAGGAGAGATGCTGAAGGAAGCAGGGATTAAAACATGGGTTGGCGGAAACATAGGCGTTTCATTATTGGAACATCTTGATGAAATAAAACCGGATGATGTAGTTGTCCTTGAAATATCAAGTTTTCAGCTTGAACTTCTCTCCAGGATAGAAATGAGTCCGCACATAAGTATAGTAACAAATATAGCTCCAAATCACCTTGACAGGCACAAAACCATGGAAAATTATATAGACTCGAAAAAAACAATTATTCATTATCAAACAGAGGAGGATTACACCATACTGAATTATGACGATCCGGCATTGAGAGAATGGGAAGGTGAATGCAAAAGCCATATTCTATGGTTCAGCGCCACAAAAGAGCTGGAACATGGCGCTTTTCTGAAAAATAATGAAATTATTATTAATCATAATTCTAAAAGAACCGTTATCCCCTGCCCAACACAAACTAACATAAAGGGCATTCATAATAGACAAAACATAATGGCCGCATCATATGCAGCAATCGCAATGCATGCAGACGCCGGGTCTATTAAAAATGCAATTGCAGGATTTACCGGGTTAGAACACCGATTGGAATATGTAAACACTATTAATGAAGTACAATATTACAATGATTCAAAGGCAACAACACCGGAAGCCGCAATTGCCGGAATAAAGGCTTTTGATAGCCCGACAATATTGATTGCAGGAGGGTATAATAAAAAAGTAAGCCTCAGTCAGTTTGCACGAGAATGTGCAAAAAATACAAAATACGTAATCCTTGTTGGAGAGACTGCCAGGAACATACAGGAACTTATTAAAAACGTAAAGGGCGAAAAAGCTGAACCGGAGGTTTATGTGGCAACATCTCTTGACGAGTCGGTGAGAAAGGCATGCGAGATTGCTGAAGCCGGTGATGTCGTTTTACTATCACCGGCATGTGCAAGTTATGGTATGTTTACAAACTACGAAGAGAGAGGAAAAAAGTTTAAAGAACTAGTTCATCGTTTGGAAGAGTAAAACTCGAACATGAAAGTCGAGGTAAAGTTACAATTATGACAGAAATAACTGACAAAAATCTACTTAAAGAGACCGCCATAGGTATCGTTAAGCGTCTCAGAGAAAAGAACTTCAGTGCGTTATTTGCAGGTGGTTGTGTTCGGGATATGCTGATGGGCAGTGTCCCTGAAGACTATGACATCGCAACAGACGCCCGTCCCGATGATATTATAAACATTTTCGAAAGGACGGTTCCTGTGGGCATTCACTATGGGGTTGTCCTGGTCATAGAGAATGGCTTCGAATTCGCGGTTGCTACTTTCAGGTCAGACGGCACATACACTGATGGCCGTCACCCTGATACGGTAACATTCTGTGATGCCAGGGGAGATGCATTAAGGCGTGACTTTACCATAAATGGAATGTTTTACGATCCAATTAATGACGAACATTTTGATTATGTCGGAGGCAGGGAAGATATGCAGGCACGCCTGATTCGGGCTATTGGCAACCCTTCTGAAAGATTTAATGAAGACAGGTTACGAATGATAAGGGCTGTTCGTTTCGCATGCAGGTTTGACTATAAGATTGAAGACCAGACTGCGGAGGCTATAAAAAAACTTTATGATAAGATATTAACCGTAAGTATGGAAAGAACCAGAGATGAACTCCGAAAGATATTGACAGGCCCAAACCCGCACACCGGTATCAAGATGCTTGATGACCTAAACCTACTGAATGAAATCCTTCCGGAGGTGACGGCAATGAAGGGTGTAAGGCAGCCTGAAAACTACCATCCTGAAGGTGATGTGTTTACTCACACCCTGCTCACATTATCGGAATTGGCTGCCAGCCAAACGTCAGTAGATAGTTGGGAGTTGGCAATGGCCGTACTCCTCCATGATATAGGCAAGCCCGTAACCTTTGAAATTGCAGACCGCATAAGGTTCAACAACCATGATAATATTGGTGCTGATATGTCTGAAAGAATCTGCGAGCGGTTAAAGATGTCGAATGCAGAGAAGGAACGTATAACATGGCTGGTAAGAAAACACCTTTATCTGAGGCATGCACAGCAGATGAGGATAAGCAAGCTGAAGAGGCTTTTTGCTCATGAAGGTTATCCTGAACTTGCAGAGCTTTATAGAGTAGATTCACTTGCCAGCACAGGGGATCTGGAGGATTATAACTTTTGCCAGAATATGTTGGAAGAATTACAGGAGGAGGAGATAAAACCGGAGCCCCTCATCACCGGTAATGATTTAATAGCAATGGGACTGAAACCAGGCCCAATCTTCTCAAAAGTCCTGGATGCAATAAAGGACGATCAATTGGAACAGAAGATTACGACTAAAGAAGAGGCATTAGAAAGAGCAAAGGAACTTGTAAAAATATAAATTCCATAGCGCGGCATAGCCGCAGCCAAGTTTGAAGTGCCTAAAGTTTGAAGTGAGCTAAAGTTAAAAAAATATTTTTGTAACATAACACCCTGAAAGGTAGAAAAACAGTGAAGGTCATTATAAAAGATTTAAAAAGAGTATATGATGGGTTTTTTAAGATTGATAAGGCCGTACTTCAACACGAGAAATTTGATGGTTCGATGAGCAGGGAGCTCGACAGGTTAAATTTCGATAGAGGAGACACTGTAGCCGTTATCCTCTATAATAAAACTAATAATTCTGTTGTTCTGGTCAGGCAATTTCGCTATCCGGCATATATGGACAATGGCCCCGGATGGCTGATAGAATGTGTTGCGGGAATCAAGGAAAACGGTGAAGTCCCAGTAGCGAGGAAGGAAGTACTGGAAGAAACCGGCTATAAGGTCGACGAGCTGAAATATCTAACGCAATTCTACCCGAGTCCCGGAGGATGCTCTGAAAAAATATCCATATACCTTGCTTACGTTGAATCAGAGAGTGAGACAAAAGAAGAAAAATACTTTGGTACAGGGAACGAAGATATTCAGGTTATAGAGATACCCCTGGCCAACGCATTTGAAATGATTAAGAATGGCGAAATCTGTGATGGAAAAACCATAATCGGTCTTTTCTGCCTTCGTGATGAATTAGAGAAAAGTTAAAGACATCACAAACAATCTCTCGTGTTCGACAGTAGAAAGAATATTATAATGAAGAATAAGACTGTATTTGTTGACATAGATACTCAATTTGATTTTATGAATCCCAATGGCGCTCTTTATGTCCCAGACGCTGAAGACATAACTGATAACATAAAAAAACTATTTGTCTATGCAAATGAACATAAGATTAAAATACTATCCTCAACAGATGCACACAAAGCTGATGACCCGGAGTTTAAACTCTTCCCCCCCCATTGTGTAAAAGACACCCCCGGCAATCAGAAGATTGAAGCCAGTACCTGTAAAGACAATATCATCATTGAAAATGTAGATCAGGATATTACTGAATCCATGCTGGATCACGAACAAATAATCATTGAAGGCCAGACATTTGATATCTTCGAAAGTATCAACACAGACGAAATCGCGAAAAAACTGGATGCACATAATTACGTAGTATTTGGAGTTGCGACAGACTATTGTGTAAAGGCTGCTGTGCTTGGACTTTTAAAACGTGGTTACAATGTTTCCCTGGTTACGGATGCAACAAAAGCAATTACAAAAGAAGGAGAAGAAAAAGCCCTTAAGGAGATGAAAGACGCCGGTGCTGTTTTTACAACCACAGAGGAGATCACAGCAAAGTAACTCCAAAAGAAGGGATTGCAGCTTAAAATATTCTCTGCGCTACTGTTGTATAATTTAGAATGTTGAAAAGATTTGTAATATATTCAGTCTTAATTATATTATTCATAATGATTTTACTTAAATTCATAGAAAAAGGATTAATTTTTCACCCTGACAAGGGTAATGACAGCATAACGCCGGATGCTTATGGCATTGAGTATGATGACGTTACATTCCGGACAGAGGACGGCCTGAACCTGCACGGTTGGTTTGTCCCCGGTAAAAAATCTTCACCCGATGAAGACCTGCACACACTCCTGTGGTTTCACGGTAATGCGGGTAACATAAACCACAGGCTTGGAAACATAAAAATGTTACATGAAAGAGTCCCGGTAAATGTCTTTATCATTGACTATCGTCAATACGGCAGGAGTGAGGGTAAGATATCTGAAAAGGGAACCTATATTGATGCCGGGGCAGCTCTTGCGCATCTGCATTCACGAAAAGAGATAAATCAGGAAAAGATCATCTTCTTTGGCCGTTCGCTTGGCAGTGCAGTAGCCGTTGAACTTGCCTTAAAGGAGAAATGCCGCGCCCTGATTCTCGAGACTCCCTTTACGTCTATACTGGAAATGGGAAAGAAGCTCTATCCATTCCTGCCTGTCAGTCTTTTATTAAAGACAAAATACGACTCTCTTTCAAAGATAAGAAACATAAAAGTACCAATCCTCATCATGCATGGAGACAAAGATGATCTTGTGCCGTTTGAACATGGGAAAAGATTATATGATATGGCCAATGAGCCAAAAGAATTTTACACCATCCCCGGTGCAGGGCACAATGACACGCATATTGTGGGTGGGGATGAATATTTCGATGTGATCAGGAACTTTGTGAAGAAACTGTAAAAGGAGACAGGCTACTTTTACTTTAGTAATTTCTTTATAACCTGCATTGCAAGCATGAGTATGTGACCGTCATAGCCCTTAATCATTTCTATTACACCATCATCGCCGCCTTTGTCTCCGACCATTTCCTCCAGCCCGTTCTTTATATCGTTATCGGATTCTTTACTCTTTATTTGGTCCAGCACGTTACATACTTCTGATATATCCGAGTCCTCCAGGGAGTCCCTCAGCTTTGATATCAGTATCTGTATATTATCATCTGCGACGGTACCCATTCGTTTGGCAAGATTCCTGTCTACCAGCTTTCTATGGATCATCTCGTCTACTTCCTCAAGTTTATCAAAGTGAATCCCCGCCTCTTTTTCCCATGATTCAAGTTGTTCGATTGATAAAGCCATTACTTTCTCTCCTTTTTATACTTTATGAATGCGTCAGGCAGGTAATCAATAATGTCGGAAGCTATCATTGATAATTCTCCCTTCTTCTTTGCTGCAATATCTCCTGCCAGACCGTGGATGTAAACACCCAGCTGTGAAGCGCTGAATACATCAAACCCCTGGCCGATTAATGATACAATAATCCCTGTCAGGACGTCACCGACACCGGCCGTTGCCATGCCGGGGTTACCCGTACGGTTTACGTATATTCTCCCATAATCAGCAACTATGGTTTTATCGCCCTTTAATACCAAAACGAGTCTTTTCTCGTCTCCTAATCTTTTTTGAATTGATTGAACAAAATGTGCTGCAGTGTTAAGTCTCTCTCTTTGCACGTCCTTTGCTGAACGAAGACCTGTTAAGCGTGACATCTCTCCCGGATGAGGTGTTAATACTACGTTCTGTTTTATCTTGTGCAATACATACACATTATTCGCTAACGCATTAATCCCGTCTGCATCAATTACCATGGTGCGGTCTATGTTTTTTATTAACCAGAGGATGAGATCTTTTGTCTCCGGTTGTTGAGAAAGACCGGGGCCCAATGCTACAACATCGTGTGATTTACATAATTTCAGGATTTCTTTTCGACCCTTGTTAGACAGTGTAGATGCATCTGTTTCCGGCAGGGGGTATGTCATTACGCAAGTCAGTTTGGTTTCCATTACAGGATTCAGGCTTTCAGGTATACCCAATGTAACTATACCTGACCCGCTTCTCAATGCAGCTTTGGAACAAAGGTATGCGGCGCCTGTCATGCCGGGAGAACCGGCAAGAACCAACACGCGTCCATAGCTGCCTTTGTGAGTATTCTTTTTCCTGGGAGTTAATTCAGGTAGTTTTTTTACTTGAACCATAATTCTAAACTATTTGTACTATTTAACATTGTTTATCAGAGATGCAACGTAAGCAGCCCCGAAACCATTGTCTATATTTACAACGGTAACATTCGCGGCGCAGCTATTTAACATTGCCAGGAGAGGAGTAATGCCGCCAAAACTGGCACCATACCCAACACTTGTCGGCACACCGATAACAGGACGTGCCACCATTCCTCCCACCACGCTGGCAAGCGCTCCTTCCATGCCTGCAATAACTATAATCACCCTAGCGGCAGAAATGTCTTTTTTATTTCTAAGCAGACGGTGTATACCGGCAACACCAACATCATAAAGTATCTTTACATTATTTCCCATTATTTCCGCAGTCTCTTTTGCTTCCTCAGCAACAGGAATGTCTGAGGTACCGGCAGTTACAATTAATATCAGGCCCTTCTTCTTTTTTGAGCGGGAGTTCTTAATAACTATCGTTCCGGCCACATCATTATATCTGGCCTTTTTAAATTTTCGAGAAACACATTTATATATCTCCTCATTCGCACGGGTTGCCAATAAATCAGTCCCGTGCTTAATTATCTGGCTGGCAATCTTGAGAACCTGCTCCGGTGTCTTACCTGCACAGAATATCACTTCTGGAAACCCGCAGCGTATAGTCCGGTGAGTATCAACCTTGGCAAATTCCAGGTCTTTGTATGGCATGTCCTTAAAACTATGCAAGGCTTTCTCTATTGTAAGTTCGCCTTTTTTTACTTTTGTTAAAAGTTTCTTGATAGAGTTATCGTCCATTGTTAGTACCTATATTCTACTCCCTACTCGTTCTCAAGCTACGGCATTGCTTCAACCTCAAGCCCCGAAAATTCTTTTTCATCATACTTATGGTATGCCAGTCCTGCTACCATAGCGGCGTTGTCCATACACAATTTCTTTGAAGGATAATAGAGTGGTATATCCCGTTGCTTTGCAGCATCTGCAAGCCTTTGCCTTAACCTAGAATTGCAGGCAACACCACCACCCAGGATTATACTTCTGGCAGAAAATTTAGTTGCGGCAAAAATGGTTTTGTTTACCAGTACATCAACAACTGCTTCCTGAAAACTTGCCGCAAGGTCTGCAATCTCCCGATCCTTTAATTCAGGCATTTCTCCGGTATTCTTTGAATCCTGACCCATGCAGTGATACAAGACTGCCGTTTTAACTCCACTAAAACTAAAATCAAGAGAGTCCTTTTTCAGATAAGACCGGGGAAATAATATTGCCTTCCCGTTACCTTTCTGTGAGATAGTATCAATCTCCGGCCCGGCAGGATAGCCTAAACCCAAAATCTTACCAACTTTATCAAACGCCTCCCCTGCCGCATCATCAATAGTCCCTCCAACCTGTGTATGCCTTGTTTCACTTTGTGTCAGAAATAATGAGGTATGTCCACCCGATACTACAAGGCTGATTGCCGGATAATCAATATCTTCATGTTCAATTTTACTTGCGTAAATATGTGCATGTAAATGATTGATAGTTATAAGCGGAATGCCCAATAACCAGCTCAACGTCTTAGCGGTCGTAAGCCCGATTAATAATGCGCCTATAAGACCCGGTGTGTTTGCCACCGAGATTGCATCTATATCATTAATCTTAATATTAGCCTCTGTAACAGCTTTGTCAATCACTGTTATAATAGTATCTGTGTGTGCACGACAAGCTATTTCGGGAACTACACCTCCAAATCTTGTGTGAAGTTCTTGTTGGGATGCTACTATGTTTGAATGGACTTTTATACCGTCTTCTACTACAGAGGCAGATGTTTCGTCACAAGACGTTTCGATACCCAGGATTATCATATCACATTAGAAGAATTTCTTTAACGGAGTTTATTGGGAATGGATAAACATTCCAGGATTGTATCTGTTTTTCGCAAGCCTAATCAGTTCCTGTTGTTTTGGCATAAACCCTTATGCCTTTCAACACGTCAAGCGCCCTGGAAAGTTGTACATCAACAAATTTCCCTTCATCATCACTGTCTTCAATATCCCTGGAAGGCTCTTTTCGGTCTTTCGTACGTATGTCTGTAGCATTAGCTATGGTCAGGTTTTTATGCAGTTCATTTATTTCCTTTTTTGTAAGGTTCACCTTTATATCCGGTTCAATACCTACTCCGTCAATCAGGGTGCCGGATGGTGTGTAGTATTTGGCTGTTGTCAGTTTCAAGGCAGTATCCTTATTTTCTATTGGTATCAAACTCTGGACAGAACCCTTTCCAAAGGTTTTAGTCCCCAGCAAGAGGCCGCGGTTGTGATCTTTGACGGCGCCTGCAACAATTTCAGAGGCACTGGCACTGCCATTATTAACCAGTATTATCAATGGGAAATTTTTATATGTTCCTGATTTATGCGCCTTATATTCATGTTCTTGTGACTTATGCCTGCCTTTTGTAGAAACGATGACACCTTTTTTAATAAACTTGTCCGACATATCTACTGCAATATTCAAGAGGCCACCCGGATTAAATCGTAGATCCAGGATAAGGGCTTCCATTCCCTGTTTCTCTAATTCCTCAATTGAAGCATCCAGGTCAGTTATTGTATTATCCTGAAAACCGGTAACGGCAACATAGCCAATCTTACTCTCTTTATCAACGATCCTCGTGCCACGCGTACTTTTAATCTGAATTTTTGCCCGTTCAATAGTTATGTCAACCGGATCTCTTTCTCCCTCATGCAACACTGTTAATGTAACCTTAGTATTGGGTTCGCCACGAAGTATTTCAACAGCCTCTCGAATTGTAACATTTCTTGTCGATTTACCATCGATCTCGATTATTTTATCCCCAATAAACACTCCCGCCCGGAAGGCCGGTGAATCAACAATTGGTGTCAGTACAGTTAAAATACCGTCCTTTACAATGACTTCAATACCCAGCCCCTCAAATACACCTCCTGTTTCAATCCTCAACTCTTCAAGATGTTTTGAGTCGATGTACTGGCTATATGGATCCAGACTGCCAAGCATGCCTGTATATCCACTCCTAAGCAGCGTTTTGAGGTCAACTACGTCAACGTATTTATTCTGTATTTCCTTTATTATGGTTATGAACTCTTCAAAATCCTGATAATAAACATCAGGAGCCGTTTCCTTCTCTGTTTGCGCATGCAGGCCGCATGGGGTTAAAGAGAAAAGAATAATTACTATCCAGATAAAATTAAAACAACTCCTCGTTTTTAACACTAAAACTTCTCCTTCATTTTATTTAATGTATGTGGTGGGCAGAGCCGGAATCGAACCGGCGACACCGGGATTTTCAATCCCGTGCTCTACCAACTGAGCTATCTGCCCTAGAATATCATGCAGTGGTAATTATTCATGAATAGCCCTTACTCTGTTAAGACCTTTTTAGAATGTCTATTTGTGAATCTCATTTTGTCCCGCTCCAGCTGCCGTTTCAATTCATCAGCATTTTCAAACTTAATTTCTTCCCTCAATTTATAAAGAAACTGGACTTCCAGATCCTTTCCGTAAATCGATTCATTAAAATCAATTATGTGAACCTCGACCAGAGGCTCGTTATCATATGTATTTTTCTCGAATGTAGGGCAAGTCCCTATATTGGTTATGGCGTTGTATTCCCTGCCATCCAGAAATGCCTTAGTGGCATAGACCCCGGAAGGAGGTTTTATCTCATGGTGAAGATTAAGGTTGGCAGTGGGAAACCCTAATTCCATACCGCGGCCAACACCCTTAATTACCGTACCAAGCACAGAAACACGCCGGCCCAACATTTCTTTCGCTTTCTGCAAATCCCCTTGAATAATTTCTTTTCGTATGGCCGTGCTGCTTGCTATTTCGCCTTCAATTTCTGCCGGTTCACACACAACCACTTCGAACCCATATTTTTCCGCGAAATTACAGACCATTGATGCGTCGCCCCTTCTATCCTTGCCAAATGAACAGTTAAATCCGAGCACGACTACTTTGGCCCCGAGCCATTCATGAATTACCTTAGCTATAAAATCCTCGGCTCTGATTTCTGAAATCTTTTTATCAAACTCCAACACAACTGTTATATCAACGCCCAGTTGTTCAAACAAGACCAACCTGTGTTCGAGTGACGTAATGCAGGACTGTTGTGTCTGTGAAAGAAAGCTTTTTGGATGGCGATCAAAGGTCAGGATTATTGATTCTCCGTTTTCTTTGTTCGCCAGATCTATAGTTTTCTGAATAACCTTCTGATGGCCTGAATGTACTCCATCAAACACCCCTAATGTGACAACAGGCCAGTTAAGCTTTCTTTCTATCTTTTTATTAATACCAAAAACTGTATCCAAGTTTATCCTCTCAGCCTTTCCTTTTACCTAATAGAGCCTTTTTGCCTATCCACGATTCCCATTCTGTTATAAATGCCAATTGCTTTTCCCTTAGATACTGTTCCATTATTGAATCTTCTTCCTCATCAAATTTTCCCGGATCAACCTTCTTTCTGTCTACCAGCGTTACCACATAACATCTTTGTATACCTTTGCCTTGAACTGCAATGGCTGACTCTCCAACTTTCAGGCCAAAGACCGTTTCGGCAAGTTTAGCTCTTTCCGACCCCAATACCTCTACATCATCACCTTCACTGATAATTCCCGGCCTGCTGATATATTTTGTTCCTGTTATATCTATTTTACCTGCCTCATCTTCAATAAATTTTATACCCTCTTCAAAGGACGTCTGATTAATCTTCTCAAGGCATTTTTCTGCAAGCTTCTCTGCCTCTGCAAATCCCTTTTCATAACTCAGGTCCCTGGCAACCCTCTCACGAATTTCTTCATAGGCCGGTGTACGTGGTTCAATTTTCTCTATCACCCGGTAAATAAATTTACCTTCCACAGAACTAAGGGGTGGAGAAGGGTCATTTACGTCCCGGTCAAATACCTGCTGGGGAAATTCAGGAAGGTCTATCATCACTTCCCTCAATTCATCTTTTGCAAAATAGTTTGTTTCGTTATTCCGGTTAGTTGGAACAACATACGCAAGGCCATGCTTCTCCGCAAGATCAGGAAAGCTGATAAACTCCTCCTTGTCAATCATTTCGTATATTTCTTCATCCGCATCAGCAATCTGTTTGTTAATCGTGGCTTCGTACTCTTTAAGGAATAGATTATTTTTAATTTGCTCCTTCACTTCCTCAAAGGGCTTGAATTCTGCTACAGAAATTTCCGCTGAAGTTTCCTCTAAATTCTCTTCTTCGTCTTCCTTTCTAAACATAAGGTCCTTTTTCTCTTCGTAATAATTACGCATTGCTTCATCAGTAATAGTAGTATTAATCTCTCTTTCTACTGCGGCATTTTTTGTTATCACATATTCTATCTTAACCTTCTCAGGTTCTTTATAACCCCATCTTCCTTCTTCAACACTCGGGAAGACCTCACTGTGCTTATCGTAAAAAGATCTGATTTCGTCTTCCTCAACCTTAACATTACTGACAAAATCTCTGGCGTTAAGGGCTGCATATTTTATTTTTACTTTTTCATTTTCCTTGATGTATCTCTGTAATGCCTCGTCTCTGGTAATCTTTACTGAATTTTTCAAAAGATATAGAAGTTTTCTGCTTAAAAGATATTCCTTAATAGTCTTTTCAAACTGATGCTCCGTCAAATGGAATGCTGATCCGAGCATACGTCTGAAAGCTTCTTTGTCTTCAAAGATACGCGGATCAACAGGAAAGAAATTTCGCACCTCCTGCGCAAGTTCTTCTTTAGTTACGAAAATACCCATTTTCTCAGCCTGGATAAAAAGCGCCATCTGACCCCAGACCATTTTAGCGACAGGCTCTTCTGAATCCCTGAAAAAGATCCTCGCCCATCTGGTCGCAGTATCACTAAACTGTTCCTGTGTAACTTCTACACCATGAATTTCCCCGATAGCAGGTTTTGGTACCATATACTCTGCCGCCGGACCAATTCCCCATATTACCATCAAGAATACAACTAAAACACCTAAGAGTTTTTTCTGATTTCTTCTAAACCAACCTGTCACTGCCATATATACCTCACATTAAGTTATTCTAGACGTAAAACTAAGCACAGGAGACTCTTTAATTACAATGAAGTCCCTGAATTCTTGTATAAATGCGAATTCTAAATTATATAAAGCATCGTTATAACTATCAACAGCTTTTTGTAATAATTTAATGTTTTAATTTATTTGGAAGTATATTGATAAATGTGTTAAGCTTGCAACCAATATGTATATTGAAAAAGTTAAAAATGACTAGAATTTTAAGTGAGCTAAAATTGTGGTAAAAAACAAATCTTTTAACTTTTAACTTCCTGCCCGAACGGCTTGCCGGGCGGGTAGGTTTCTTTCTTGTCCTCGGCGTCTTTTGTCCGGGGAGCGGTGAATTCTGTTCTTTTTCAATCTTCAATCTACAATATTAAATCCATAAAACAAAGGGAGTTAGAAATTGATTAAAACAAACAAAGATAAATTAGTAATGCAATCAGTAGTAGGACAAATATCAAGCCCCACTTTTGCAAGTACACCTTATGTTATAAGCGCTGACGGCAAACCACTGGTTCTTCCGAGTGTTGGCGGGATTACTTACAACGTCAGGATTGGAGATCCTGCAATCGGCTGGGCTGCCGATCATGTGGAACCTGGAGTCAGCATGACTAATACAGAAAAGTCCATCGGGAGCTGGTCGCCAAATGCGGGACTTAACACACTGGCATGCGCAGGAAATGAAGTAAAGGTTATCTCAGGAGAAGCCAAGGGGGCAAAAGGTTATGTAATTGGAAAACACGGTGGTATAGAACATGTGATAGTCGACTTCCCTCCAAAAACCCTTGAAAAAATGGTGGTGGGAGACAAGATGCAGATAAAGGCGTATGGAACAGGATTAGCCCTGACAAATTACTATCCTGACATACACGCAATGAACATCTCTCCCCGTCTTTTGTCGAAGATACCTGTAAAAGAAGCGAAAGGTATCCTCAAATTCCCGGTAACCCATATAGTCCCGGCAGCTATTATGGGATCCGGACTGGGCTCCAGCCATAGCTACTCAGGCGACTACGACATCCAGATGTTCGATAAGAAAGTCGTAAAGAAATTCGGACTTGGAACACTCAGGTTTGGAGATTTCGTGGCAATATCTGATGCAGATCACTCTTATGGAAGAATATACAAGACCGGCGCTATTTCAATCGGCATCGTAGTCCATTCAGACTGTGTTATCGCAGGCCACGGCCCCGGCGTAATGACAGTACTCACCTCCGGCAAAGGTAAGATCAAGCCAGTAATAAGCAAGAAATCAAACTTAGTACATTATTTAAAACTAAAATAAAGACACGAATTTCACAAATTACACAAATTACGATTTACGAATGGCTACTTACTAATGACCAATAACCAATGACCAATGACTAGCTTGCTTGGCGGGCTTCCCCGCCTTATTTTTTATGACTCATATTTCCCAGATAGTCCTTTATCTTCTCATCCTCTTCTAACGTTATAATCTCACTGTATTTAATGGGATCATGCATGTTGTCGATTATGATTACCCACTGTTCAGGGGTATAACCATAGGCGTTAATGTCCGGTAGTGCGTGACAGGGAGAACATTTATCCTTGTAAAGCTTCTGGCTGGCCAGGCCCGCTTCTTCCTTATGTAACTCCTCTTTGACCAAATCTTCTTTTTGCGAATCCTCTCTGATTAACTCCTCCTTTTGCACATCCTTTGTCACCGTTGTCGCACAGCCTGAAAGAATCTGCTGAATAAGAAGCAGAAAAACTATCAAAATTGTATAAACATTGGACCGTTTCTTCATATTCAATTCTCCCATTAATTCTTCAGGTGTTACAATTTTGTAGATTGTAGAAATACCAGGAGTATAATAATGAGGCTATTTACTATAATCAAGAGGAAAAATGATAGATAACCCTGATTGGAACCAACCTGAAGAAAGAGCTTATTTTCATCAAATCTCGCAGGATTGCATAAGGGAATTAGTTGAATGTATGGAAGGTATTGATATAGAGGATATGGATTGTGATACTTGCCTTAAAATGCAGGAAATATTAAACGATGAAATTGAAGATGAAGAGTTTCTTGAATTTGCAATAGATAACCTTAGTGAATTGGTTTCGTATATTGCTAAAGGAAACGTAAATATCAGGATTCACAGGAATGATGTAGATGAGTTATGGTTTGATGTAGACGAAGCAGAAAATAGCAATTAAGTTTGAAGTAACTAAAGTTAAAAAAATCCTTTTTACTACAACTTTAGAAGATTAATATGTTGAGGAAGAAAAGATTTTTTATTCTAATCGTAATGTCAGTCGTAGCAGGAATGGGAATAATTTCAGGATGTTCACGTAATCAGGAAACACTAACCTGGACAGAAGTGATTAGTGATATCAGAGATAAGTACCCGGATGTTAATCAACTCCGGACAGATGAGCTACATTCATGGCTGACTGGTTCCAGAAGCGAGCCTATAATCTTAATAGATGCCAGGGAAAAGGAAGAATTTCGCGTAAGCCATATTACCGGAGCAATGAATATCCCTTACGACAAAGACCCCCTGAAACATCTCACAGATATTAAACCTGACAGCCCAATTGTCGTCTATTGTTCCGTAGGTTATCGTTCTTCCATCCTGGCAGGAAAATTACAGGACATGGGCTTAAAGGAAGTATACAACCTGGAAGGATCAATCTTTAAATGGGCTAATGAGGATAGGCCGCTGGTACAAGGTAAGGTTACAGTTCACAAAGTACATCCTTATAATACCCATTGGGGAGATCTGCTTGAGAGGAAATATCACGTTGAAGTGGATTAGGTTATTGTTAATTTGTTTTTAATTACAAAGCACCTGTTTTTCTTATGTCATTGGTAATAAATTCATCAGCAGCATACGGTCCCCAGGTACCGGCCCGATAAAGGTGAATATGAGGCAATTCTTCACTGGCCCATCCTTCAAGTATGCCATTCACTAACGTCCATGCTACTTCAACTTCATCCTGCCGGATAAAGAGAGTGCTGTCACCTAATATAGCATCTAAAATCAGGCGTTCGTATGCTCCCGGCGGCTCTATATCAAAAACGTTTTCGTAACAAAATTCCATGTCTTTAGGTTCTAAAATCATTTTCGGGCCCGGAACTTTCATACCTATGGACAGGCGTATTCCTTCATTCGGTTGAACGCGCAAAGAGAGCATATTCGGTTTCATACGGCCCCGTTCTTCTGCCTCCTCACCATCTTTTATATGACTGAAAAGGGCAAGAGGCGGCTGCCGAAATTCAATATTTACTTCAGTAAGACGTTCTGTCAGCGCCTTTCCTGTACGAAGATAAAACGGTACACCGGCCCAGCGCCAGTTGTCCACATGTAACTTCAGCGCTACAAAGGTCTCGGTCACTGAACTTGGCTTTACATCTGCCTCTCTTAAATAATCCGGAATCAGCTTCCCGTCTATAGTTCCTGCCGCATATTGTCCCCGTACGGAACGCTCGTTAACTTCATTCATTTCAATAGGAGGAATAGCACTCAGCAACTTTACTTTTTCATCGCGAACAGCATCAGGCGCAAAAGATGCAGGCGGCTCCATAGCTATAAGCGCCAACAATTGCAACATATGATTTTGTACCATATCGCGGAGTGCACCCGAATTATCATAATAGCCGCCACGTCCCTCCACACATACGGCCTCTGCAACTGTGATATGAACATGACTCACGTAGCGACGATTCCAAAGCGGTTCAAATATACTATTGCCGAAACGGAACGCCATTATATTTTGAACGGTTTCCTTACCCAGATAATGATCGATACGATAAATCTGGCTCTCATCTAAGATGGATGATAAGTTTTTATTTAAGGCACAAGCAGTTTCAAGATCTCGTCCAAAAGGCTTCTCAACTATGACTCTTGTCCAGCGATTTTTATCATTCGGATCGTAGGTGTGTCCGGCCTGACCAAGCATCGCAACAATTCCGGAAAAAACGTTGGGAGGTGTAGAGAGGTAAAACAGGCGGTTAGCTTTGGCAGAATCTATTCCACGTTCTTCATCAAGCTTATCTGTCAGTATTTTTAAATCATGAAAGCTTTTGCTGCTGTCATAGTTTCCGGTCTGGTAATAGCAACATGAACTAAATACTTTTAATTCCCTGGACCCTGCCTCAGGCTTAGATCGGGAAAATTCCACTAAAGCATCTTCAATTTCAACACGAAATTGTTCATGAGATTTTTCACGTCTGGCAAATCCGACTATCGTGGTTTTTTCTGTAAGTAGACCGTCTTTGGCCAACTGAAACAAAGCCGGTATCAATTTGCGTTTTGTCAAATCACCAGACGCACCAAAAATAACTATGGTGACATGCTCGGCTTTCTTCATTTCTTACCCCTTTTTTGTTTAAAATTCGTAAGTAAGATAACGACTTGTGTTGTATTCACTTCTCCTCCCAGTCAGCATGAAAGGTACCCGGTTTATCAATACGCTCAAAGGTATGCGCCCCAAAGAAATCCCTTTGTGCCTGAATCAGATTAGCAGGCAGACGTTCACTGCGGTAAGAATCGTAATATGCCAACGAAGCGCTCATAGCCGGCATGGGAATACCTGATTCTATTGCTGTCTGTATAACAAAACGCCATGATTCCTGTCTGCTATTTACCGACTCTCGAAATGCGTCATCAACGAGTAAATTCGGCAGATCCTTGTTTCTATTAAAAGCGCTGGTTATATCATTAAGTAACCTGGCCCGGATAATACAACCTGCTCTCCAGATCCTTGCAATTGCCCCTAAATCCATGTTATATCCGTACTCCAAAGAAGCTTTTTTAAGCAGACTCATACCCTGAGCATAAGAACAAATTTTAGACACGTAAAGTGCATCTCTTGTTGCATCTATCAACTTTTGTGATCCACCTTCATACTTTTTTGTCGGACCTGTTAATACACTTGAAGCATGCACACGTTCTTCTTTTTGTGAAGAGATAATACGCCCATTAACCGCGGCAATAATTGTAGGTATTGATATCCCCAATTCCAGCGCATTTTCTCCCATCCATCTACCTGTTCCTTTTTGCCCGGCCTTGTCCAATATTACATCTACTAATGGCTCACCGGTATCTTCATCAACCTTACTGAAAACTTTTGCTGTTATCTCAATGAGAAACGAGGACAATTCCGCTTTATTCCACTCTGTAAAGATTTCGTGAAATTCCTGAGCAGAGAGTCCAAGGGCTCGGTCGAGCAAATAATAAGCCTCGGCAATCAGCTCCATGTCACCATACTCAATGCCATTGTGTACCATTTTAACATAATGCCCCGAACCCCCGGGGCCCAGATAGGTCACACAGGGTTCCCCATCTTCATCTGCCTTTGCAGCTACCGCATTCATGATAGGTTCAACTTCCTTGTAAGCATCTCTGGAACCACCCGGCATCAGACTTGGCCCCCATAAAGCACCTTCCTCTCCACCAGAAACTCCCATACCAAAGAAATTAAAACCCTGAGACTCCAGCTCTTTAGCCCGCCGTTCTGTATCAGTGAAAAAAGAGTTTCCCCCGTCTATAATCAAATCACCCTTATCTAATAAAGGAATGAGTTGCTGGATAGTCGCATCAACAGGCGAACCCGCTTTAACCAATAACATGATCTTGCGAGGACTTTCCAGCGCATCAACAAATTCTTTTAATGTATATGCAGGTTTAATATTCTTGCCAGCCGCAGGACCTGCAATATATTTCTCTGTTGTTTCGGCCGTTCGGTTATAAACAGCAACTTCAAAACCATTGCGTTCAACATTGAGTACAAAATTCTGCCCCATCACTCCCAGACCGATCAAGCCAAAAACTTGCTTATCCATAATTGTCTTTCATTAATAATATTTAATAAGGAAACATAACTTCTCTTGCGTTTTTATTGATTAAAACCATAGCTTCAGAATCCAGCATCCAGTGAAGTGTCCCGTTTTCCGGATTGACCATGGATGCAGGAAATTCTTTAGCAGGTTGTTTAATACTTATTATGCGCTGGACAATATCAGACTTGGATTTCCCGGAAGCAAGAAATAAGACCTCCCTGGCCGCATTAAGTACAGGAAATGTCAAGGTCACCCGCCATGTATCCAGACCTGGAACAAAGACGGCAACTGTATACAGCTTACATTCTTCAACCGCATCTGTACCAGGAAAGAGTGAAGCAGTATGACCGTCTTCCCCTATCCCAAGCAATATTATATCAAAACGAGGTGAATCTTCTTTAAAATGGTTATGCAACAACTCCGCATACTCCCGGGCTGCCTGCTCAGGCACAATTTCACCCCGAATTCTATGTACATTACCTTCCGGTATCCTGACATGATCAAGAAGCGTTTCCTTAACCATCCTGAAGTTACTATCCTCATGCTCCGGAGGAACCATTCGTTCATCACCCCAGAAAAGATGAAGCCTGTCCCAATCCACACGGTCCCGGTAAGGATCATCAGCTAACGTTGAATATATTTCACGAGGAGTATTGCCGCCAGCCAACGCCATATTACACAAACCTCTCTCCTGTATAGCCTGTCCAATTTCATTAACAACCCGCTCTGTAGTTGCGGTTACCATTTGCTCTTTATTTGGATAGGCGTGAATCTTTTTTCCCATGACTTATATTTAGACAGGATTAACAAGATATCATTTACCCTTTGCTTTTTTTATAACGTTCTTTGCCACCTGCACTATTCTCTCCGTGGTAAAACCGTATTCTTTGAATAAATCTTTGGCAGGTGCAGAAGCGCCGAAGCCTTTGAGCCCGAATATGCCACAATCATCCGGCCTTCCTGTATATCCGTGCCAGCCGTAGGTTGATCCCGCTTCGACTATAACGCGCGCCTGTACAGAATCAGGTAAAACTGATTTCTGGTAATCTTTTTCCTGACTTTGATAGAGGCTGCAGCACGGCATACTTACTACCTTTGCCTTGATTCCCTCATTTGTTAATTGATCATACGCATCAAGACATATCTGAACTTCAGAACCGGTTCCTATCAAAATAACATCAGGGGTACCTTCACTCTCAATCAGGACATAGGCCCCCTTTAATGCACCATCAGCCGAAGCGTATTTTGAACGATCAATAGTAGGCATAGCCTGGCGGCTCAAAACAAGCGCAACAGGACGATCCTTGAGCTTCATAATATACTTCCACATTACCGATAATTCATTGGCATCTGAAGGACGGATGACGTCCAGATCAGGCATTGCGCGTAATGCAGCTAAATGTTCGACAGGCTGATGTGTCGGCCCGTCCTCACCAACACCAATACTGTCGTGAGTGAAAACATAAATTGCAGGCTGCTTCATCAAGGAAGATAAGCGGATTGCAGGACGTACATAATCTGAGAAAACAAAGAATGTCGCCCCATACGGCCTGATCTTGCTGAGAGACATTCCATTTATAATAGCTCCCATAGCATGTTCACGAACACCGAAATGGAGATTCCTGCCGCCATAATCTTCTCTGCTAAAACTCGTAGCCTCTTTTATATAGGTCTTTGTAGAAGGCCCCAAATCAGCAGAGCCGCCCATGAACCATGGAATTTTATTAGCAATCGGATTTAATATTTTATTGTTTGATTCCCGGGTAGCAAGCCCCTTTGCATCAGCCGGGAAGGTTGGAAGGATGCTTTCCCAGTCTTCCGGCAGTTCGCAATTCTGCATCATATTAAATTGCTTTGCCAGATCAGGAAACGTCTCTGTATATACCTTTAACTTTTCATTCCATTCCTCTTCCAACTTTGTACCCTTATCTATCATCACCTCTTTAAACTTCAAGACTTCATCAGGCACATAAAAAGTCTTGTCAGGATTCCATCCATAATTTTCCTTCGCTGCCCTCACTTCATCTTCGCCTAGAGGAGCCCCATGCGCATCTGCCGAATCCTGTTTATTTGGACTGCCATATGCGATATGACTATCAACGATAATTATCGACGGCCTGCCGGTTTCAGCTATAGCAGACAGCATCTCCCTCTCCAATGATTCCAGATCATTAGCATCTTCAACGTGTTGAACGTTCCAGCCGTAGGACTCAAAGCGTGCGGCTACATCCTCACTGAATGCCAGTGAGGTGTTGCCTTCAATAGTAATATGGTTATTGTCATAAAGCCACACCAGGTTACTCAGGCCGAGATGGCCTGCCAGAGATGCCGCTTCACCGGATATACCCTCCATCATGCATCCGTCACCCACAATGGCAAATATATTATAATTAATTATCTCGTGACCGGGACGGTTGAAATATGACTGAAGCCACCTCTCTGCTATCGCCATACCAACGCTGTTTGCAGCGCCCTGTCCGAGAGGCCCGGAAGTTACCTCCACACCCGGCGCCAGACCATATTCCGGATGACCGGCACATTTACCATGCAATTGCCTGAAGTTTTTTATATCATCCAGGCTGATGTCGTACCCAAAGATGTGTAATATACTGTACAAAAGCATTGAGGCGTGTCCCGCCGAAAGTACGAAACGATCTCGATTAGGCCAATCAGTGTTGCAGGGAGAGTGGCGCATAAATTTATCCCAAAGTGTAAACGCTACGGGTGCAAGACCCATGGGTGCACCCGGATGTCCGGAATTAGCCTTTTGGACTGCATCCATGGATAACGTTCGTAAAGTATCGATGCATAACTGA
>Ga0207986_1000191_pt1 | contig 29834 bp, 21 predicted proteins | sample ETNtaG_26_FD_185764 | JGI IMG/M metagenome (GOLD analysis project Ga0207986, IMG submission 185764) | Marine microbial and viral communities from oxygen minimum zone, Eastern Pacific Ocean - ETNP201302SV89 (SPAdes) (version 2) | ecosystem: Environmental > Aquatic > Marine > Oceanic ... | reverse complement strand
TGATGGTGATATCACCGGCAGCATAGCCGATGCGCCAGCCGGTCATGGCATATGTTTTAGATAAGCTCTGTATTGTTATAACATTTGCACCCGCATCATTTAGTGTTTCAGTACTCTGGAATTCATTATCATAAACGAGCTGTTCATAACATTCGTCTGATATGACAACCCAATTGTATTGTGCAGCATAACTCAAAAGTCGTCGTATAGTTTCATTATCCCACACAGCTCCAGTGGGATTAGATGGAGAATTGATGATCATCAGTTTTATTCGTGGATTAATCTGTTTTTCTAATTGATCAAAATCAGGTGTAAAGTTCTTCTCAGAAAATGTAGGAATGACTAAAGGTTCTCCGTCGGCCAACCGTATGAACTCTGGGAAAGAGACCCAATAAGGTGAGAATATAATCGCCTGATCACCGGGGTTCAGGATTGCCTGGCAACAGGTACTCAATGAATGTTTTGCTCCATTGGAAACTATAATTTGATCGGGGTTATAGGATAGGGAGTTATCTCTATGTAACTTTTCACAAATAGCTTCTCGAAGGACAAAGAGTCCCGAGCCAGGGGTATATTTTGTAAATCCATCGTCCATAGCTTTCTTTGCAGCCGCTATGATATTATCTGGGGTATTGAAGTCTGGTTCGCCTACTCCAAGATCAATAACATCGACTCCTTGCGAGCGTAATTCTGCTGCTCGTGAAGTCATTTGAAGAGTAAACGACGGTTGAATCTTATCTACTTTATTGGATATCATAGAAATCAGTTATTTGTGCTACCGATCAATGTTTCCGATTGTGGTACTTAAGAGCATTGTAATTAGGCTCATTCGAAGTCCCAGATGAAGAACGGTTCTTCTTTTTTGTAATTTTATTATAGTTGGGCTTATCTGGCTTTTTCTTCGGTGATGACTTTTTCTTTGTAGGTTCTGTTCTCCGATGACTTTTCGGTACATCTTCCGGGTCTACTCCTTCAATCTTCCATTCCTCAGGAGGTTTATCGGCAACTTGAGGACTACTTTTGTCCTTAAGTTCAGAAATATTGAATGAGAAATCTGATGGATTGAAATGACTGAAAAAGACTCCGTATCCTTTGGTAATACAGTTGCCGACGCCAAGAAAATTTGGCAGCATGAAGTTTGTTTGAAAATCACCTTCGAAAGCACCCATCTGACCATCATCTACTATTTTGGGATAAAACGACTCCAGATGAAGCTGTGTATAGATTTTGGTATCTAATTCGAGCCCCATCTCTCTTGCGAGAAATACGATGTTGTGACTAAGGAGTCGAGTAAGAAACTTCAGACGTTCATCTCCAAATAGCTGTTTGTATTTTAATAGGTTAGCTTCATTAAGAGCGATCCATGGAGTAAGGAATTTGTATCGCAGCATACGATTGGTTGGCATAAACCGGTCATTTTCTTCCTCAACATCTGCACCTAGAACATCGAAAGTGATATTGCCAAAGTCCATTGTTCCCAACTTGTCCACTATAGAAAGTATTGGATCAACTCCTTCAGAAATCCCAACCATGTAGATCTGCTCATTGAGGATTTTAACCTGAACTCTAGGATAGAGAAATTGGTCGCGGTAACTCCCATTTATGAGAGGTACTATGGGTTCATCAGGTAATGCCTTCATGATAACACCCTTGACTTGATAAGGGGTCTTCCTGACGGGTTTATCTGTTACTAATCTGACAACAACAGATTTTATATCATATTTTATATCGGACATAAATAATTTTGCTCCTTAATTAATATACTATTAAAAAATTAAAGATAAATATTAATGGCTCATAGTGTCTAAAAACTCCTTATTCTTGGAGGTACGTCTCATCCTATCTAATAAAAATTCCATCGCCTCAATAGGGGTCATTTCATTAAGAAGTTTCCTCAGAATCCAGATTCTTGCAAGTTCTTTTTTCTTTAGGAGAAGTTCTTCTTTTCTCGTTCCGGAACGGATAAGATCGAATGATGGATAAATTCTTCTATCACTGAGTCGTCGATCAAGTACCAGTTCCATATTGCCAGTCCCCTTAAATTCTTCGAAAATTACATCATCCATTCTGCTACCAGTATCAATCAGCGCAGTGGCAATGATTGTCAGGCTGCCGCCCTCCTCGATGTTTCGTGCAGCGCCAAAAAACCTCTTTGGCTTATGAAGTGCATTTGCATCAATTCCACCTGATAGTATTTTACCACTATGCGGAGCAATTGCATTGTGTGCCCGTGCCAAGCGAGTAATACTATCTAGAAGGATTACTACATCATCACCAAATTCCACCATTCTCTTAGCTTTTTCCAGAACCATATTGGCTACCTGTACATGACGTTCAGGCGGTTCGTCAAATGTAGAACTAATGACTTCAGCTTGCACATGGCGCTTCATATCTGTGACTTCTTCTGGCCTTTCATCGATGAGTAAAACAATCAGCTTGATTTCCGAGTGGTTCTCCGTCATTGAATTGGCGATCTTCTGTAGAAGTATCGTTTTACCTGTTTTAGGTTGGGCTACTATAACTCCACGCTGGCCTTTCCCAATAGGTGACATTAGATCGAGAATCCGCATGGAAAATCCCTTGGGTTCCAATTCAAGATTTATCTTTTCTTCTGGATAAAGTGGCGTCAGGTTGTCGAAGAGAATGATATTTTTACTTTTATCAGAAATGTCACCATTGACAGCTTCCACTTTTAAAAGGGCATAAAATCGTTCATTTGACTTTGGGGGTCTGATTTGACCTGAGACCAAATTGCCGGTCTTAAGACGGAATCTTTTAATCTGTGAAGGAGATACATAAATGTCATCAGGTCCGGGGAGATAGTTATAATCTGATGACCTGAGGAAGCCATATCCTTCATTCATCACCTCCAGTACCCCCTTGGTGAAAAGTATTCCTTCTTTTTTTGCACTCGCCTCGACTATTTTCAGAATTAAGTCTTGTTTTTTAAGCCCAGAATAGCCTGAGATGGACATCTCCTGTGCGAGAGTTGTCAGCTCACTTATTTTTTGGCTTTGTAATTCGTTTATATCCATAATATTAACTCACTTTAGTTGAAAATTAGCTTGGGTAAAGTAGTTCGGGTCGAAGAAAACAGTTTTAATTAATAGTTGCCGCTATCGGCTCGTAAAGCAGAATATATACTAAATTATCCCATTGTCAAAGGGAAAATCAAATATATTGTACACCGTTTCTGCTATGAAATGTGTACCAAATATGAGCCTAATTTCATTGTCAGCAGTTTTTTGTTTAAACTCCGTGATTGCTTCAGCTATAGAATGGTTTGATACAGAGTTAATTCCGAATTTTCGAAATTCTTCACTAAGGTTGTTCGCTGTCCAAAATTCTTCACGATTTATTGAGGTAGTAATTATTTCTTTGCAATAGGTTTTGAGAATTTCCGCTACTGGCGTCACATCTTTCGTTTTTTTTAGAGCGCAAAGGGCATTGATATTATAATCGGGGAAAAGCTCTCTTAATGTCATAAGAACAGCCTTAAGTCCGTGGGCATTATGAGCAACGTCATAAAATACCGGCGGATTATCCAGTAGTTTTTGGAGGCGCCCTGGCCAGCGAATATTTTTTAATGCACTGCTTATGTTTTGAGTCGTTATTTCCGGAAAAAGCGTTTTAACGGCAGTAATAGCTGTTTGAGTATTTATAATTTGATGTCTGCCAACAAGTGAGATTTTCATTTTACATCCGTCGTAAGAAAAGGAAGTATCATTGTCTTTTAAGCTGATATCCATCATTTCTACTTTTTTCTGAGTAGTGAAAAAGTCGGCAGTTTGTACTCTGGCTTCTTCTTCGACGATCTTAGCAACTTCAGGAAGTTGATCCGCCACGACTACCGGGACGTTTTTCTTAAAAATACCACATTTTTCACGTGTAATTGAAGTTAGATCATGTCCAAGAAACTCCATGTGATCGAAGTGTATGGGTGTAATAACAGATAGAACACTTTTGGAAACATTTGTGGAATCCAGGCGTCCACCCAATCCTACTTCAATGACAGCAATATCTACTTTTTCCTGAGCGAAGTAAGAAAAGGCTAGCGCTGTAGTTGTCTCAAAAAATGTTGATTCCAGAATATCGATATCTGGCCGGAAACGATTTAGAAAAGAGGTAATATTTTCATCACTTATTGGTATACCGTTGATTCTGATTCGTTCATTAAAGCAGATAAGATGAGGTGATGTATATAGCCCAACTTTTTTCCCTTCTTTTCGCAAGATGGTTGCAATAATGGCAGCTGTAGATCCTTTGCCGTTCGTTCCTGCGATGTGAATGACCGGCAGATCATAATGGGGGTTACCACACCTGGAAAGGAGTGCCTCAGTTCGGTGCAGACCAATTTTGATACCTCTTCGACGAAGCTGAAAAATATAATCGAGTGTGGAGGAGGATAGCATATAAAGTGATTTAGTGCTTAGGTTTTACCAGTCAAGATGAACAAGGGATACATCGAGAAGAGCTTCTCCCAGGAACCGCCGTCCTAGTTCTTCAAACTTTTGCGGCATATCTGTCACATAACAGGTAAGAGTACCATCTTTTTCTCTATTCGCCTCGTTGTCCTTATCGTGTAATAGTTTTGCCACCGCTTCAGATACCGCTTCGGAAGAATCTATTAACTGAACACTTGGGTTAAGCACAGATTGAATGGTTTTCTTTAACAAAGGGTAGTGGGTACAACCAAGGATTACGGTATCCACATTGTTTGAATTAAAATAATTGAGGTAGGTTTCTGCTATCATTCGGGGGACATCACCTGTTGTCCAACCTTCTTCGGCGAGTGGTACAAACAGGGGGCATGCTTGGCCAGAAGTAATCAGATTCGAGTTTAAATTGCGAATTCTTGAACTATAGGCACCAGATGATATGGTTGAAATTGTGCCAATAACACCTATGACCCCAGATTTTGTTGCATTTACAGCTGCTTCAGCACCGGGTTCAATAACACCAATCATTGGAATATCAAAAGTTTGTTTAATAGCCGGCAGAGCCAGAGCCGATGCTGTATTACACGCAACCACAATAAGCTTTACATTTTTATCGGATAAGAAACCTGTAATTTGCTTTGAGTAGTGGGTGACAGTCTCAGTACTCTTTGTACCGTATGGAATATGTGCAGTGTCCCCGAAATAAATAATATTTTCATTGGGCATTAAATCCTTAAGAGCTTTTACTACTGTTAACCCTCCAAGACCTGAATCGAAAACGCCTATAGGAAGCGAATTGGACAATGTTTTACTTATCCTTCCGCCTGAAGCACTCGCTCAGATTTATCTTTAAATTTTCGGATTCCTCTGTAGATGGCCTCAGCAATGCTTTGGCGATACCCTGGTTTCCTGAGCTGCTTTTCTTCCTGTGGGTTTGAGAGGTAACCTACTTCGACAAGAATGTTAGGCATGGATGCTCCAACCAGAACATAGAACCCGGCCTGTTTGATGCCTCTGTCAGGTGATGGGATACTCTTCCTCAATTGAGTCTGCACGATATTTGCTAACTCTTCACTCTCTTTCATAAAGGCGTTTTGCATGAGTGAGGCGATTATGAAATTGTCTTCCATTAGATGTTCATATCGGCTTTCTTCTTCTTCTAATTTGATTGCGGCGTTTTCTCTCTCGGCTACCGCGGCTGCTTCACCCGTTTTACCGGGATTTAGGATATAGGTTTCAAATCCTTTGATTCGGCGACTTTTGTGTGCATTGGCATGTATGCTCACGAACAATTTCCCATTACTTTCATTGGCACTTTTAGTCCGCTTCCATAATGGTATAAATACATCTTCATCACGGGTGTAAATTATTTTTACATTAGTATGTTTCTCCAAGAGTCTGCCCAGCCGTTTAGTAATGTCCAGAGTGACAAACTTCTCCTGCAAACCATATTTCCCTGTTGTCCCTCCATCTTTCCCGCCGTGACCTGCGTCCAACACAATTGTATCAATATACCAGTAATCCCGTGACCGCCTCATTTTTTCTTCACTCAAAATCAATGGCGAACGGAGAGTAAGGACAATTTCATTTGGCGCTGTATTCTGATGGATATCGTGAGATTCGATATTAGATCTAAGGCGGAAAGCAAGTTGGACAGTACGCCCTGTTTGATCCATTTGAGCTTCAAGTACTATACCCATTGGTTGAGTATTTTGGATGCTGACAGAATCTCCAACACCCCCTACAACCGTTAAATAGAACCAGCCGTTCTGCGCCGCCCATGCTGTCATTTTACCTTCATCGAATTGCCGTGTGGTCTGAATTCTTATGACGGTACCGTTGGATTTTTCTTCGATCTTAATGCCGGTGACATTATGAGACAGAATCTCCACAATTATAACATTACGCAATTCATCGTAAGCTACGCCTGGAGCGGCATGACGATTAAAGATATCCAGGAACATCCTCATTGGAAGGTAGATGTCCTCATCAACCTGTATTGGATGGGTGGGCATCTGATACGCTTTATCATCCACCAATACGAACCCGCAATTGGCTGAGATTTTTATTCGGTGACCACCGAAATAGATAACCATTTTCCCACGATCAACGTTTTCATATATTCTTGAAGTAAGTGCCTCCCCGAGATCTTTAGCTGAGATATAGGTTGCTCGACCCAAAATAATTGACTCGACCAAATGTTTTTTCTCTGGTTCGTTCGGGAAATAGACTGTAACTGAGTCAGCCTTTAAGCCGGCAGAAGAAAGAATAGTGATGAATAAGACAGACAAAGCCAATCGTCGCATGACACTTAATTTATTCAGCATTATCATCAGAAAGCAATATCCATTTGAAATCCGCTCTTGACTTCAGGCTGAGACCATACTCCAGTATAGCGCGAAAATTCCCACGTACTCCTGACCCGAAAAGATAAAGCAGCTCCGAAACGAGTCTTTATTTTTATAATTAAACCAACCGATTGTCCAGTTCCGTAAAACATTTGACTTCGCATCTCACCGGGTAGATTCACATCCCACACGTAAATCCGTGCATTGTAATCATCTATGACAAATCCCGCCCAATGCAGAAGAATTGTGTTTCCGTTCAAGCGATGATGGAACTTAACTGAAATTCCGTAACCGTAGGCACTGTTATCTTTACTGTTTGTCGCAGATTGGTCTGCTTGAAGCTGCATTTTCGTATTCTTGCCGAACTTGAGAGTGGATTTTAGACGCCATGACTCCCTTCTGGTTCCAGTTGGGATAGGTTCGCCCAGAAAGGCAAGAGTTTCACCATCGGACTTTTGCTCTTCCTTCCATCTGAGTGAGAAGAGATTTCTGCCTCGGCGTAAATCTGAAGAAGCGCTCATTTCATATCCTCTTATGGGAGTTATCCCGCTTTCACTTGATTCCCCCTGCTGATAAATATCGCCGTAAGCTGCGAATGTCAATTCCCCGCGCCGTAACCTGACAGCCTGATAGAGCCCAAATTCATTAAGCGTGCTGCTGCTCCATTCGCTGAACGGTTGGGATCGAGGACCTCCAAAACCGAGTGGGTAGTTTCGTGCAGCGCCTATCCATCTGATATTTTTGTCATTAACAAGAATACCGATGAGATAAGCCGGTGCTGATGTTAGAGCACCTGCTACTTCACCAAAGAACAAGGCCGAACCCACCGGCCATCGACTATAAAAGGAAGCGGCACTGGTGGTGGGTTCCAATTCCTCACCAAATCCGGCAGTTGACCATCTCCACATTGTGGCGACAATGCCAATTTCACCGCCATCGATGTTCTGTATTTCCCAATTGGCTGCAAGAAGTTGCTCCTCTGCGTTGTGTTTGCGACCCAGTGTGGTTTGACTGTCGTGATTTCCTGTGGTACTTATGCTGATGATTCCGGTGGAGTCAAAAGTAGCGTCTTGAGGTGCTGAGGAGAGGGAGGCGGTGAAACTACCCAAATTGGTTTCCGCTCTTATTGCTAATCCTCGGAGCCCCCAATATTCTGTGGCTGAGCGGAACGATCGAAGCCCGGATCCGCTTCGTGCCACGCTGGAAATATTACCTGTTGACTTAAGGGGACGGGCTGAACTGCCAAGTAAAAGTCCATAGCCGGCATAAATGCGGTGATCGCCCGCAATAAGCTTCAAGTTTTGTCGCAGATCGAATGCAGCGTGCCCGGATAGAAAATCTGCCAGAGACGGCTCGCCCGGATCGCGCTCCATTAGCAAACCGCCTTTGAATGCAGTTTGCTGAAAGCTTAATTGTGTTAGCACTCTTTGGTCATCGCCTGAAAGAACCCATCGGTTTCGAAGTGAGCCGTTGAACGGTATTTGGGGTATGGAAGTTGCTATGATCGGCAACAGTAATTCTGCCGTTTGGGAAAGCCCACCCATATCGATGATTTCTTGAACAGAAGTCACTTTTTTAAGATGCCCACTCCGACCCATTATCAATGCAATATCCAGTGATGTCAGAAGTGGGACCGCTTCCAACTCGTTTCTTGTAAAATTATTTAAATCGAGAGGATTCCGCGAAAGTTCTTCCAGTAAAAACAGTTCGTCGTCGCTCAAAACGCCTCCTTCTTCATCCATAGCCACAGAAGAAAGGACGTCGTCAATGGTTTGAGAAAAGCCCATAGCGCTAAGGTAAACAAAGCTGCAAAGCAGCCATCTTGCTGCATGGATGAGTGGGTTGCCTGGGGTTGACATAACTTACCTTTTGTTTTTCAAGGGAAGCTTTTCGTCAATCTTGGAATGAGTTAACATAGACACTTATTTCTTCTTGGCGTACTCAGACTATATTCAAAGCATTGAACACAGGTTCAGGTATCAGGATAGTTCTTTAGCCACCCGTTCGTTCCATGACTCTTTGCCAGCAGTAGAAGGGACTTCCTCCATTGTTACACATTCTGGAACTGGACAAACAAGCTGACATAGGTTGCAGCCGATACATTCATCATCATCAACGAAGGGGATATGGGCTTCTGATTCATTTTTATCAGAGTGCATAACAGGGGGCATTATACTCGTGCGCGGGTTGATTCCGTGATCAGCTTTGCCGTGAAAAGCTGAGCATGGACCTTGGTGAGTATGTATGCACTGGTGGCCACCATCCAGACAGGCGATGTAGCATAGCTGGCAGCCGATGCAGGTCTTGGAGTTGATCTTGGCGTTGACACCGAAGTTAAGGTCGAGATCTCCCCATTCAACATAAGTCGACACCGCTCTTCCGATAAGGTCGTTAACCGATTTCATTCCCATCTCGTCCAAGTAGTTATTCAGTCCGTCGATCATGCCCGCTACAATCCGGTAGCCATAGTGCATGACAGCAGTGCATACTTGGACGGATGTGCTGCCGAGGGCAAGGAATTCAGCCGCGTCGTACCAGTTGGAAATTCCACCTATACCGGAAATAGGTACAGTAATTCTCTCATCCCTAGCCAAGGTTCCCGCCATATGCAGGGCGACAGGCTTCACGGCTGGACCGCAGTAACCGCCTTGAGTTCCCTCAATTCCGACAGTAGGCTGTATAACCAGGTTCTTCAAATCGACGCCTATGATGGACTTGAGCGTGTTAATGAGAGAAATGGCGTCAGCTCCTCCCTCTACAGCGGCTATTCCCGGGTCCAGGATATTTGTCACATTTGGTGTCAGTTTGGCTATGACCGGTGTGGTGGCGAATTCTCTTGCCCATGATGTGATTTCTCTTAGCACATCCGGTTCTTGACCTACGGCACTTCCCATGCCGCGCTCACACATTCCGTGAGGACACCCGAAGTTGAGTTCCAATCCGTCCGCTCCGGTGTCTTCAGACCGTCTGATTATATCTTTCCATTCGTCTTTGGATTCAACCATAAGAGAGACCACTACTGCATTGTCGGGGTACCGCTTCTTGACTTCATAGATTTCCTTGAAATTGACTTCCAAAGGACGATCAGTGATCAGTTCGATATTATTTAGTCCCATGACTGGTGAGCCTGCATAGCCCACTGCTCCTAAGCGGGAAGAGACGTTGACTATGGGGTTGCCCACTGTTTTCCAGACAGCTCCGCCCCAGCCCATATCAAAAGCACGCATCACCTGTTCGCCGGAGTTGGATGGGGGACCAGAGGCCAGCCAAAATGGATTAGGACTTGTAATTCCACATATGTTGATGGATAGATCTGCCATTACCGACCTCCTGAGGTATCTTTTTGCTGTTGAATTCCATGGTTCGGTTTCGTCTCCATGCCCCAGCTCCTGAGCATAGCAAAGGCTGCTTCACGTCCGTCTTCTACAGCGTTTATGACTTCCTTACCTCCGTTAACACAGTCGCCGCCTGCGTAGATGTTGGGAAGGGAGGTCTCTCGAGTTATTGGATCAACAATCACTCTTCCGTTTTCATCCATTTTCATATCTGCTGAAAGATGAGAGACGTGTTCCTCTTGACCTATGGCTGCCACCACCCAATCGCAGGGAAATTCCCGGACTTGGTCCGTTGTGGTGGGTTCTGCCCTCAGTACGGTTACTCTATTATCATCAAGAATGATTTCCACAGGTCGGAGATTCTCGAACAGGCGTACACCATATTCCCTGGCACCGGTCATTTCGTGTTTGTACCCTCGCATCTCTTTTTCTGTTCGACGATAGACTATTTTGGATTCTCTCACACCTAACATAGCCAGTTCACGAGCGATGTCAATGGCCGTGTTCCCTCCTCCGATAACTACCACGGATCTTACTTTCTCTGGGATTTGGAAGTTCGGTTCGTTCTTGATTTTCTGTATCAGTTCAGTTGCACCCCAGACAGTCGTTCCATCTTCTACAGGGATACCCAGCTTTCGATCACTTCCAAGACCTATACCAATGAAGACGGCGTCGTAATCCCCTAATAGGCTATCCAATTGGAAGTCTCGACCAGCTTCAACGCTTGTTTTCAGTTCCACGCCGTAGCTTAATAGCCATTTAACCTCCTGAAGCCACTCTTCAGTCTGTAGTTTGTATGGAGCCACACCAGTAGTATTGAGACCTCCCGGCAGGTCACTTTTCTCGAAGATAACGGACTTGATACCTTCCATGGTCAGATAGGAAGCACATGCTAGAGATGCAGGCCCCGCGCCGATAAGTGCGACCTTTTTTCCGCAATCTTCTTTAGGTACGAACAGTTGTCGGCTGCCGCTCTGTTCAATTTCCAAAGCTTTCTGGACAACATAGCGTTGAAGCCGACCGATCTGAATTGGCTGGTGGTTCAAGTCATTATAGACACAGGCACCAACGCACAGCTCCTCAACGGGGCAGACACGCCCGGTGGACAGACCAAGCATATTCGCAGTAAGAATGGTTCTAGCGCTGCCTAACAGGTTACCGCCAGCGATCTTTGTGATAAATGAGGGGATATCGATTTTCGCAGGGCATGCCTTAGTGCAGGGGGCGTCGTAGCAGTAGAGACAACGATTAGCTTCGAGGATCGCTTCCACTTGGGTATAGAGCGGCTTGGCATCGCCGAATTCTATCTCAAGTCTTTTGTTAGCCAGGATGTTTTTGGAAGGAACGCCGTTTGTCACAGCCATGAACTGCCTAAGCTTCTACATCTCCAAATGATTCATCGAGAATCCCAATGGCTTCTTCCACCTCATTCCTGGTGATATTCAGAGGCGGCGATATGCGCATGGTATTCGCGTAAAGTCCACCTCGTCCGATGAGGAGACCTCTCAACTTGGTTTCTTCCATGAGCTGGTCAGCCGCACCTGGGTTCGGGGTACGGTCTTTCTTTGTTTCATCCACCACCAGTTCGATGCCCTGCATCAGTCCCATTCCCCTGACATCACCTATGACTTTGGGATATTTCTCCTGGATCTTTTCCAACCCATTCCTGAGGACTTGTCCCATCTCCTCAGAATTTCTATCCAACTCATCCCGCTGGATAACATCGATGGTTGCATTTGCAGCGGTACAACTTACCGGATTTCCTCCAAAGGTGGAGATCGTATTTTTGGTGAGAGAGTTGGCGATATCGCTGGTGGTAACCACGGCGGCCAGAGGCATCCCGTTTGCAATTCCCTTGGCCATGGTCATCATGTCCGGCTGGACGTCGTACTGCTCTATCCCCCACATTTTCCCTGTGCGGCCAAAACCGGTCTGAACCTCATCAGAAATAAAAATGCCGCCGTGGCTGCGAACAATTTCAGCTACGATCTTGAAATACTCGGGCGGGGGAGTGATAAATCCGCCTACTCCTTGGATCGGTTCTACCAGAATCCCGGCTACTTGACCTGTTGTGGTAGTCTGAATCAACTCCTCCACATCTTCTGCGCAGGCTACCCCGCACTCCGGATAGGTGAGTTTCAAAGGGCACCGGTAGCAGTAAGGAGAGAGGGCATGTTTGATGGCGGAAACCTGGGTTGGCAGAGCTCTCCAGGATGCGTGAGCGGTAAGAGACTGAGCCAGAAGCGACCGTCCTGAGTAGCCGTGCCGAAGGGCAATCAGTTCGGATTTTCCGGTATAGAGTTGAGCCATCATGACGGCCGTCTCGTCCGCCTCCGTTCCAGAAGCGGTGAAGAAACATTTGTCAAGTTTTCCTGGCGCCAGCTTGGACAGTTTCTCAGCAAGCTCCACAATTGGCAAAGTGGGGTAGAGAGATGAGACGTGAGTCAAATTATTAATCTGGGCGATGACTTCCCGGTTTACGTCCTCATTGGCGTGTCCTACGGAGACCGTCAGAATTCCCCCAAAGAAATCGAGGTAGGAGTTCCCATCCATATCCTCAACCCGAGCACCTTTACCTCGAGCTACAGCAATGGATTCCTTATAATAATTCTTGACAGCGGGGAAGAGGTAATCCCGGTGTTTTCTTCTGATATCTTCACTCTTCATTAATTCAACTCCGTGGATTGACTAAGGATTGGTAAGCTGTTTGTAAGATTCGGGACGGCGGTCTCTAAAGAACTGCCATGTGGATCTCACTTCTTCAATCATATCGAGATCGATCTCCGCCACGACAAGCTCATCCTTATCTTGGGAAGCTTCTGCCACAATCTGACCACGGGGATCTACGAAGTAGGAGTTACCGTAGAATTCCCCAAGATCCCACGGCTTTTCGGTACCGACACGGTTTATGCACCCCATGAAGTAACCGTTAGCCACAGCGTGAGCCGGCTGTTCCAGCTTCCAGAGATATTGGGAAAGTCCCGCCACAGTAGCCGAAGGGTTATAGACAATTTCTGCACCGTTCAGCCCGAGTGCTCGAGCACCTTCCGGGAAATGGCGGTCGTAGCAGATGTAAACCCCCACTTTTGCATAAGCTGTCTCAAATACGGGATAACCGAGATTTCCCGGACGGAAGAAAAATTTCTCCCAGAATCCGGATGTGTGTGGGATGTGGTGCTTCCGGTATTTACCCAGATATTTGCCGTCTGCATCAATAACTGCTGCTGTATTGTATAATTCGCCCGGTTGTTCTTTTTCGTATATGGGAACCACCATAACCATCTGATATTTCTTAGCATATTCCTGCATCCGATCGATGGTGGGGCCTGGGATAGGTTCCGCTGAGGCATACCATTCCGCATCCTGGCCGGGGCAGAAGTAGGGAGTGCTGAAAATTTCCTGAAGACAAAGAATCTGAACGCCTTGCTCGCCCGCATCCTCAATGAAGGGGATGTGTTTCTGAACGGCTGCCTCTTTTATCTCATCAATCGTTCCGTCTCCCTCTGACATGGAGATACTCATCTGAATTAGACCCGATTTTACAATTTTTGCCATGATTTACTCCTCAATGAATTACTTAAAAATACCGGTTGAGTACTGCAGTTATTTTTGTATGTTGATCAAAATACTTACGATTTATCCCGAATACAACCCTCGCTTCAAATATTGTCCATCGCCTTTCCTGCCCACGTATTCACAATTTTCCACAATAATCTTTCCCCGGGAAATAATGGTCTCGGAAACGCCTGTTATTTCATACCCCTCATAAGCATTGTAGTCCACATTCATGTGGTGCGTCACGGGGTTATTCACGCTGATGGTCTCCTTCCGGTTGGGATCGAAAATAACGATATCGGCGTCACTACCCACAGCAATGGTACCCTTTTTGGGGAAAAGTCCAAACATTTTGGCAGAAGCCGTGGAGGTTATCTCAACAAATCTGTTGACTGAAATTCTGCCGCCCACCACTCCGCCGTTAAAGACAAGGCTCATTCTATTCTCGACTCCCGGGCCGCCATTGGGAATTTTAGAGAAGTCACCGATTCCCATTTCCTTCTGTTCTTTGAAACAAAACGGGCAGTGATCGGTGGAGATGGACATGAGGTCACCCATCCGTATTCCACGCCACAGTTCCTCTTGATTCCATTTTTCCCGGAGTGGAGGCGTCATCACATATTTTGCGCCTTCGAAGCCCTCTTGTTCCGTGTGGGATTGATCGAGAAAAAGGTATTGTGGGCAGGTTTCCGCAAAAGCGCTCACGCCTCTATCTCTGGCCAGTACTACCTGTTCCAGGGCATCAGCTGAAGAGAGGTGGACGATGTAAACGGGTACATCCGCCACTTCCGCGATAGCAATGGATCGGTGAACACCTTCGGCTTCCATTCTTGTGGGACGTGTGAGACCATGCCATTTAGGTTCGGTTTTTCCTTCTGCAAGGGCACTTTTCACAATTTCGTCGATGACGATTCCGTTTTCCGCATGCATACAGATGACCGTCCCGTCTTCCCCGGCTTTTCGCATAGCACGAAAAAGGGTGCCATCGTCCGAATACAGCACTCCGGGATACGCCATAAAAAGTTTGTAAGAGGTAACGCCCTCGTCAGCTAATTTTCTCATTTCCGGTACACGTTCGTCTTCCAGATCGGTGATGATCATATGAAATCCGTAGTCAATGGCTGTTTTCCCCTCCGCCTTGGCGTGCCAGGTCTCCAGACCTTCAAGGGTGGAGTGTCCCTTTGTCTGGATGGCAAAATCAATTACCGTAGTTGTTCCTCCGTGAGCTGCAGCGAGAGTCCCAGTCTCAAAATCATCCGCTGATACCGTCCCGCCAAAAGGCATGTCAAAGTGTGTGTGGGGATCAATACCGCCGGGAATGACGTACTTTCCTATTGCATCAAGTACCGTGTCCGCCTCCACATCCAGGCTTTTCCCAATCAGGGTAACCGTCTCATTTTCGATAAACACATCGGCGGCGTAATCATCCACCGCTGTGATAACTCGACCGTTTTTTATAAGCAATGACATATTGTTGTTCTCCTATCCCATGTTCAGCTTTGACTGCTGTCTCCCCAAGCGGTTAATCCCCGCTCCTCATCTGTTCCCGGAACAGTGTTATCTAACAGGAGAGCAATAAAAGCTCCCACTGCCATGCCGGTATTGCCCAGGGTATTGATAATGTTTGCTAGCCAGTCAGGTTCGAAGGCTACCGGGTTAGCATCGAAATACTCTGGTACACTCAACCCCATGAAAAAGGCAAAACCGAGAATAAATAGATTTCGGGCAGAATTCAGATCCACAAACTGGAGATTCGACAGTCCTACAGCGGCGATCATTCCGAACATGGCGCAGTACATGCCCCCCACAATTGGACTTGGGATGGTGGTAAAAAGAGCACCAAACTTGGAAACCGTTCCCAGCAGAATCATTATGATGGCCCCAGCCTGAACCACTCTTCTCGATCCCACGCGTGTGAGTCCGATGGCGCCGATATTTTCGCTGTAAGAGGTGGTGCCGTTTCCCGTGCCAAAGATCCCTGCCACAAAGCATCCAATCCCCTCAAACGTAATTCCCCGGTTGATGATTTGTTTATCGGGTGTAGGCGCCCCGCTCAGGCGGGCGCAGGCGTAATAGTCTCCTATGGATTCTACCATGGAAGCGATGTAACCGGCCAGCATCCCCACAAACGCGGCAATACCAAACTGGGGAAATCCCCATTGAAATGGATATGGCACCCGGAACCAGGGCGCATTCCTCAGGTTTTCCATGCTGGTGAATGAGGGATGACTCGCAGTGAAAACTCCGGTGACTGTTAAAATCGCTGCTGCCGCCCAGGCTGTAAGAATAGCCAATAGTATGGGGTAGAGTTCAAACGATCTGTTCTTGGATTTGAGATACTGACTGAACAGAATAATCAGAATAATGGTTAGCCCGCCAATGGGCCAATGTTCACCTGCTTTGGGAGCACCAAATTTAAAGAGCGCCAACCCAATGAGGGCAATAGTGGGAGCAATGGTGATGGGTCCAACAAAACGGAGGAGCCTGCCCACCAGTCCGGTAGCACCAACGCCAATTTCCACAATAGAACCGGCGATAATTGCGCCCTGCACATGCTGCATCCGCACCTCCCATCCTGCTTGGGCCAGCGCTGCCATTCCGCAGATAGCGAATGTGGGCGCCAGAAAAGAGAACGTTCCGCCTTGAACAATGGGAAGGCGGTTACCCCAAGTCGTCTGGAGCAGTGTGGTTATTCCACTGACGAAAAACATGGTGGCGATGAGCCACCCCAACTCCACCGGGTCGGAAATGCCGAATGCTGGGGCAAGAAGAAGGGGAATGGCCAGTGTGGAACCAAACATAGTGAGATAGTGTTGCAATCCCAGAACGCCAGTCTCAACCAAAGGAGGTTTATCATCAATGCCATACAGCAGATTATGATTTTTTACTTTTCCATCAAACATTTAAGAATCTCTCCATTTCAAGTCAGAAATAGTCATAGAATGACCCATCAGCTCATCCAGTTGGTTCTGGCTTCAGGATTCCACTTGGTGGTGGTCTTCTTCAGTTTTGTCCAGAACTCAATAGAACTTTTCCCGGTAATGTCCCCGGTGCCAAATTTGGATTCATTCCAGCCGCCGAAGGAAAACGGTTCTCTCGGTACCGGGACGCCAATGTTAACACCGATCATACCGGCGCTGGCATGTTCAACTACATACTTGGCCAATCCCCCTGATTGGGTGAAGACTGACGCCGCATTCCCGTAAGCAGAATTGTTCTCGATCTCGATGGCCTCATCTAGAGTAGAGGTTCTGAGAATAGCAAGAACAGGGCCGAACACTTCTTCCTTGGCGATTTTCATATCCGGTGTGACAAAGTCAATCACTGTCGGTCCTACGTAAAAACCGTTTTCCCTGCCTTCGACCGTTGTGCCCCGGCCATCCACGAGTATTTTGGCACCTTGTGCTTCCGCTTCGGTGATGTAGCCTTCAATTCGTTCTTTTGCCTGTTTGGAGATGATGGCACCCAGGTTCTTGCCGGGAACAATCTTTTTGGTCTCCTCGCAGAGCCGATCAATGATGGCGTTTACCTTTCCTACGGCTACCATGGCCGAAGCAGCCATGCACCGCTGTCCGGCGCATCCCGTCATGGAAGCGGCTACGTCTGAAGCTGTCATCTCCTCATTGGCGTCGGGAAGGACAATAAGGTGATTTTTCGCACCGCCCAGGCAGAGAGCCAGCTTCAAGTTTGAGGTAGCACGCTTGTAAACAATCTTAGCTACTTTCGTAGATCCAACAAAAGAGACAGCGTCGATGCCTGGGTGGTCACAAATTGCCTCTACTGCTGTTTGAGCACCGTGGACAACATTTAATACCCCTTTGGGCAGCCCGGCTTCTACAAGAATTTCGGTGATCCGGTTGGCACTCAATGGTACCTGTTCAGACGGTTTCAAAATCATGGTGTTGCCCAGGGCCAGGGCGTTGGGGATAGTCCAGTTGGGTACCATATTCGGGAAGTTAAAGGGTGAGATACTGGCGACCACTCCCAGGGGATGTCTTTCTGAGCGGCACTCGACCCCGCGGCTCACTACTTCTATTTCTCCCACACAAAGCTGAGGTAGAGAGGTAGCAAATTCTGTCAATTCTATTGACTTGTCCACTTCTGCTGCCGCTTCGGCAGAGGTCTTGCCGTTCTCTTCCGAGACGAGCGCAGTGAGTTCATTCCGGTACTTTTCCAAGAGCTGTCTGTAGCGGAAGAAGATCTGCACCCTCTCCTTAAGTGTGAGGGTCGACCAGTCTGGGAAAGCCTCCCGTGCCGCGTCCACCGCCTTATCCACAACAACAGCAGAGGAGAGCGGAACCTCAGAAATCACCTCTCCATTCACTGGAGAAAAAACTTCCAGTATTTGACCGTCGCCGGAGACTTGTTCGCCGTTGATGAAATTTGTTACTGGGGAGTATTTCATATTATGGTTTGTGTTGAAGGTTTGATGTTATACTTTGTTTGTTGGCCACTGCCTGTTTTCTTGACGGAGCTAAAATAAGAGTTACTTCTCACTTTTCCAAAAGATGTCATGCAAAACATCAAGGCAGTTGAAAATGCAGAGCGACCATCTGGCTAATGGGAAGTGCTGGGTGGGTTGAAACGGCATAGCTTATTTTTTGTCCTTTCATTGTGATTTGGATAGCGGATGTGACTTGGGACGGATTTGTGACAAATCCTGCAGCAAGCCTCAACTCTGGAATGGGTGACCAGCTCCCACCGTATTTGAATCGAGGTGTGAACAACAGGTCCTTTTCTACCTCCAAAACAGCTGTTAAATGCTCAGAAGGAGAAAATATAATTCCACTAGTTATTACTTGAGGCAACAGCTCTTCGGATGTACCGATTCGCGGGCTATTCACATTTCGGTAAAGAAGCGCCCATTGTAAATCTGAAGCGATTTCATAGTCAGCTGAGATTGATAAGGCTAAGGCTCGGGTAGAACCGTAATTCTTGATGGTCAATTCGTGAGAAGTGATGCTCATACCCACAGATAGATCATTTCCAATATCTCGAGCAGCTGCTAAAGAAAGAGAAGTCTCCCGATAAAGCGAAGATCCGAAAGTGGCGGCAGTAACACCCATCGTGGCGAAAGAGAATGGAGCCGCAATGCTAAGTCCTGAGAAATCGAGTTCAGAAAGGTGATAGTTGTCAGAGTAAAAAATATCAGCTGCCGGCGAATGGATTGAGTTCAGGGAAGCGGGATGAGTTACCATGACTGATGGAGTATTTTGGGAGCCCAAAGTCGAAAAGCCCATCCCTATCTGAAGGGGTGAGGATGGTATCCTTTCGAAAGCGGCGAAGAGTGAGCTGAGAGAAACAAGGAGAACAGTCAGATAGCGCATAGGTGGAATATATGTCGAGATGTCGATAATGGCAATGAGGAGACTGTTTTCTCTTCTCTTTCCCCTCAAACAGTGCGAAATTTCATTATTCGAGGTGTTTTAATTCATTAACGACTTGGAACAAAAGACAGATTAGGACTGTTTGTGCATCTTTGTCTGTGTGATATGCAGTCAGTAACTTAAGAATAGATTTTATGGAGCAGAAAATGGAACGGAAAATCCGAATTCTCATGGCCAAACCCGGCTTGGATGGTCACGATAGAGGAATAAAGGTACTGGCCCGCGCTTATAGAGACGCAGGTATGGAAGTCATATATCTTGGCCTCCGACAGACTTCTGAAATGATCGTCAGTGCAGCTGTTCAGGAAGACGCAGACGTCATCGCTTTGAGTATACTATCTGGTGCCCACATGACCATCTTCCCGCAGGTGATGGAGTTGATGAAAGATCAAGGCGTTGAGAATGTTTTGGTAACTGGCGGCGGTATAATTCCTGAGAAGGACATGGAAACTCTCGCATCGCAGGGAGTAGGGAAGCTGTTCGGCCCCGGTACGCCTATCCAAGAGACTGTTGACTATATCAAGGAATGGGTGAGCGAAAACAGGTGGAGTAAGTAACAGATCGTGCTAATGAGTTGCAATCCATTCGCGAGGAAGCTGATACAGGCGGAGGCGAAAAGCGCATTGAAGCTCAATATGCCAAAGGGAAACTGACAGCTGTAATTATGGAGACACTAGACAAACAGATGATAGAAAACTATATTGAGGACAAACCGGAGTCAGCTCTTTTCCCCCTGCTGGCAGAACAGTTCCTTTTAAGCGGTGATTTTGAGAAAGCACATGAGATTTGCTCTAGTGGCTTGTCTTTCCACCCGGAGTCTGTAGTCGGATTGTTCATTGAAGCCAGAATTTTTATGGCAGAAGGTGAATTCGAGACAGCCGAACAGAAGTTTAAACAGGTAATCTTCCTTGATCCACAGCACTTCAATGGGCATGTACTCCTAGCTGAGTGCCAGATCCGCCTCAGCCGGGCAGATAGTACAATGAAGAAATTGTTCAACCGTATACTAGAGATGGATGAGAAAAATAAACAAGCCGAGGAATGGCTGGCTTCTTCTGGTAAGAAAAAATCAAAAGCGAAGGGAAAAACAAAGGTAAAGAAAAAGGCAAAACCACAGGTAAAGGCCAAAACAAAGGTTAGCACCAAAACCAAGGGAGGGAGTAAGAAGAAACCGGGAAAACCAAAAGTAAAAAAAACAAAAACCAAGACCAAAGAAAAGCATACAGCCTCATCCAAAAGTGTCCCTGAGCTTAAAATCAGTCCGGAGATTGCCACCTTCACCTTGGTAGCAGTACTAAAGAGTCAGCATCTATATGCAGAAGCGCTGGACGTACTTAAGGTGATGTCCAGGAAGAAAAGATCAGATAAGGATCGGATAAAGAAAGAACGCGAGATACTTTCGACTTTATTAGAGAAAGAGAAGGAAAAGTAAAATGTCACTTATCCCGAAACGAGTGGAGAAGCTGCAAGAGCGTCTGGCGAAAGAATCGCTTGGCGGGATGCTGGTGACCAATCTCACCAACGTACGATATCTCTCCGGATTTACCGGTTCTGCCGCCTCGTGCCTGATTCTTGACCAAAAGAGTTATTTCATCTCCGATGGTCGCTACCTTACTCAATCCAAAGAGCAGGTACAGGATATGGAGATCATTATTGATACCGGTTCGCACCTTCAGATTATCAAAGACAACAATCTTATATCTAACGGTACCACACTCGGTTTTGAAGCTGATTTTCTGCCCGTCAACCAGATGAACAAACTGCGCGAACTTTTCCCAGATACACAGTGGGAGGTCACATCCCGATTTGTGGAAGAGATAGCGGCTGTAAAGGACAAGAGCGAACTCCGAGCAATCCGTGCAGCCGTGGATATCACCGATGAAGTGTTCGATCAGCTCATTCCCGAATTGCGTATTGGTTCTGTTGAACGCAAGGTGGCAGCAAAGATTTCATTCGCTTACAAGATTCTGGGAGCTGACGGTGACTCCTACGATCCTATCGTCGCCTCCGGTCCCAATTCGGCTTTGCCTCATGCGGTACCATCTGACAGAGAATTTCAGGACGGCGATTTCGTGGTCATGGATTTTGGTGCGCTCTATCAGGGCTACCACGCCGATATGACTCGTACCGTCGCCATCGGTTCCGTGACTGATCGACATCGCGAAATCTATTCTGTGGTACAGGAAGCACAAAAGCGAGGATGTGAAGCTGCCAGCGCCGGTATGTCATGCCGGGAGCTGGATGCAGTTACGAGGGACTATATCACAGAGCAAGGCTATGGCGATTATTACGTCCACGGGACAGGCCACGGTTTGGGACTGGAAGTACATACTATGCCCCGCCTTTCCCAGATCAGCGATGATACATTACTGGAGAACTATGTAATAACCATCGAGCCGGGTATTTACATCCCGGAGTTCGGTGGCGTGCGGATTGAAGATGATGTCATCATTCAAAATGATGGTTGTGAGATTCTCAATCGATCCACGAAAGATTTGTTGGTTCTTTCCTAAATATTTTCAGAAACGGATGCGACCTTTTCCCATACTATTCATCTCGACGTTAGTTGTTTTTTCGTCGTTAGCTGCAGATGATTCAGATTCCTACTTAAACTACCTCTCTTCCGGCATCAATCACTCTGTTTCCGACAGAACCAATCAGATTATTCTTGGCTCAGCAATTGTGGGCGGACTACTTCTCCGCGGACAAGATGTACCTCTCCGAGATTCCATTCAACCGGATGGATTTATGTCTAAGCAGCTCTCTCACGGCCTCGATTTATACGGTAATGGCTGGGCTTACGGTACAGCGATTATAGGTGTGGGTGTCCTTTCTTACCGTGAAGGCGGGAAGAGTCAGATGACGCAAGATTTGAGGTATCTTACAACATCTTTAGGGACAACTGCAGCATTGACTTATCTGTTGAAGTGGACTGTCGGGCGAAAGCGGCCTAATGGGAATGATCGCCGATCTTTCCCGTCAGGACACACTTCAGCAAGTTTTGCCTTGGCTGCTTCGATGGATAAGCTTTACGGACATAGGATAGGCCTACCAGCTTACTTGATCGCCACTGCTGTAGCAGCCCAGCGAATCCACGACAATAAGCACTGGCTGACAGATGTCATTGCCGGTGCGGCTTTGGGTACTGTAATCGGACGGGGGTACGGGAATATTCATGAAGAGGAACGAACCGCAGACAATTTGAATATGACTACTTCATTGGGACAACAAGGGCTCCAATTTGCAATTGTCATTCCACTGAGAATGGAGTATTAGAGTGTCGGATTTTATTCCGACAAAACAGATGAATAATATTCATTATTCTCGGTTTGACGCTGATTTATTTAACGTAAATTTGCTGGCATTTTTCAAGTACATAAGAATTGTTTACATCATAAAATTTTCGACATACAGTCTTAAGAACTAAACATGACCCCATCAAGAGGAATAAAAAATATAGAAAGAGGATCGATCATCCCCATTGGCGGTGCAGTCAGCAAACGAAAAAATCCCATTATCCTTCAAAATTTTGTTGATGAATGCGGTGGGAAAAATGCAGTTATTCCTATAATAGCCACAGCAACAAAAGTAAAGGAAATTGGAGAACAATATGTTGAGCTATTCAAAAAAATAGGTGCAAAGAAAGTAACCATTGTAAACATTAAAAAACGCACTGATTGCTTCGAGGAAGAATCTCTTTCTCAACTTGCCCAAGCAACCGGTATTTTTATTACAGGCGGTAATCAACTGAGACTTTCTACTATTCTGGGTGGTACGCCCGTTGCTCAGCTTATCCGAAGATTGAATGCAGATGGTGTACATGTAGCAGGCACCTCAGCAGGAGCAGCCATATTATCTGAACATATGATATCCGGTGGACGAAGCGGTGAAACACCAACTCCGAGGAGTGTATCACTTACCCCCGGCCTTGGACTGACAAACAGTGTAGTCATTGATCAGCATTTCCGCCAGCGGGATCGTCTTGGCAGGCTGCTTGCAGCAGTAGCATACAATCCATTTTTAATAGGAATCGGTATTGATGAAGATACAGCGATTTTCATCAAACATGATCATACCTTTGAAGTTGTGGGTAGCGGGGCTGTAACCGTAGTAGATCCCAGCCATATTAAACATTCAACAATGAGCGAAGCCCGGGGATCAGATGCAGTGAATCTTGTAGATATAAAACTTCACGTTCTGGCTGAAGGTGCATCCTATAATCTTAATACAAAAAAAGCAGTTGTGCCTGAGCCACAACACTAATTAATGTTGCTTTCCAAGGGAGAAGAATGAAAGTTCTTGAAACAAATGTATATGTGGGGCCTAATGTGTACGCACGGTTTCCAGTTATTCGCCAAGTTCTGGATTTGGGTATATTAGAGGAATGGCCAACATCCAAACTGGGTTCAGCCTTCACCGATAGGCTAATAGAGCTTTTACCGGGGCTTAAGGAACACGGCTGTTCTTACCGCGAAAAAGGCGGATTTATCCGGCGTTTGATTGAAGACGAAGGTACTTGGCTGGGGCATGTGATGGAACATGTTGCCATCGAATTGCAGAATATGGCCGGTTCAAAAGTAACCTTTGGCAAAACCAGATCAATGGAAGAGAAAGGGCACTACAATATGGTCTTCCAATATTTACAGCGGGATGTCGGTCTGGAAGCTAGTCGTCTTGCCCGCACTGTAATTCTAGACCTGCTGCCGAATAAGGTAATAAAAGAACTCGGTGAAAAAATTGACGATTTTGCTTTCGAAGAGGCAAGGGATTCGTTTATCCGTTTTGCTCAAAAATTTGAGTTTGGCCCCAGTACAGCATCTTTGGTTGATGCTGCGAAAGAGAGAGACATTCCCTGGATTAGACTCAATCGGTATAGTCTTGTACAATTTGGACACGGGAAATATCAGAAACGGATACAGGCCACCGTTACGAATCAGACTCGTCACATCGCTGTGGAAATTGCCAGTGACAAAGATGACACAAATTCGCTATTAAGTGATCTCGGTCTTCCGGTCCCGACACAAAAACTTGTTTACAACGAAAAAGAAGCAGTTTATAGCGCTCGCAGGATTGGATATCCTGTTGTTCTCAAACCGTTAAATGCCAATCATGGTCGGGGGGTATCTATTAATTTGACTGAAGAAGATCAAATTAAAAAGGCCTTTAAGATTGCCCGGGAAAGAGGATCTTCACGCGGTGTTTTGGTGGAGAGTTTTATCACGGGGTTTGACCACAGGATGTTGGTTGTAGATGGGAGATTGATTGCGGTTGCAAAACGTGTCCCCGGGCATGTAGTGGGAGACGGAAAACATACTATTCAGAAATTAGTGGATCTGGTAAATGATGATCCGCAGCGAGGAATTGGCCATGAAAAGGTCCTGACTCAGATTCAGATTGACCACCAGGCAGAAAGGTTAATTGAAGCAAAAGGATATACGCTTGAGACTGTAATGGAAAAAGATGAAATACTATTCCTCCGGTCTACGGCAAACCTTTCTACGGGAGGAACAGCTATAGATTTGACGGACCTTGTGCATCCTGACAACAGATCCATGGCTGAGCGGGCAGTGAAGGCAATAGGACTGGATGTTGGGGGTGTGGATTTTCTTACGGATGACATTACTCAATCCTACAAAATTGTAGGTGGTGCTATTGTAGAAGTAAACGCTGCGCCGGGGTTTCGGATGCATGTGGCACCCAGTGAAGGTGAACCTCGAGATGTGGCTGGACCAGTAATGGATATGTTGTTTTCCCAAGGTTCTCCTAACAGGATCCCCATTGCCGCCATAACCGGCACGAATGGCAAAACAACGACTACACGAATGCTGGCACACATCATGAAGACAGCTGGTCATACCGTTGGATTTACAACTACAGATGGCGTCTATATAGATGGTCACCTGACAGTAAAAGGGGATATGACCGGCCCCAAAAGTGCGCAGATGGTTTTGAGGGATCCGGATGTGGATATGGCAGTTCTTGAGACTGCGCGGGGCGGCATACTCCGCAGTGGAGTAGGATTTGAGAAAAGTTCTGTTGCTGCCTGCCTGAATATTTCAGCGGATCATCTTGGATTGCGCGGTGTGGACACTCTCGAACAGTTGGCAGAAGCCAAGCGCGTGGTTGTAGAAACAGCTACGGATACAGCTGTGTTAAATGCGGATGATGAACATTGCTTAAAAATGGCCGATTATACCAAGGCGGAACATTTGTGCTACATTACTATGAATCCTGCACATGAACTGGTAAAACAGCATATCCGCGCGGGAGGAAGGGCAGTTGTTCTCGAAAAGGGTATCAACGGCGATATGATTACTTTTTATGATAAAGGGTCACATATACCTCTTTTATGGACACACTTAATTCCAGCTACTCTCGAGGGGAAAGCGATCCATAATGTGCAAAATGCCATGTTTGCAGCCGCACTTGCGTACAGCCTTGATAAATCCCTGGAAGACATCAATCATGGGCTGCGCACTTTCAACCAGACCTTTTTCCAGGCGCCCGGGAAAATGAATTTCTTTGAGGAACATCCCTTCAAAGTGCTGCTGGACTATGCTCACAATCCAGCTGCTGTTAGGGCCATAATGGAACTAGTCAGCAAATTGGAAGTGAGTGGAAGACGAATCGGTGTGATCTCTGCCCCGGGCGACAGACGAGATGAGGATATTCAGGAAATAGCTGAAATCGCATCCGAGCATTTAGACTTTTTTATATGTAGAGCGGATGACAATCGCCGCCGCCGAGGTGATGATGAAATCCCCCAAATGATGAAAAATACACTGATTAAAAAAGGGATTGACGAAAAGGACATCTTGGTTATTGCGGATGAACAGGATGCTATAAATGCTTCGCTTAAAGAAGCGGAGGAAGGTGACATGGTTTTGATCCTTGGCGATGACATTACCCGCTCATGGAAGCAGATCATTCATTTTGAAAGCAGTTCCAAGAAAACAGCTGGGAAATCTGAAATTCAAATTGATAAAGAGTCGAGTCATGACGAATCTGTTTTTACTCTTGAAGAAGGTCAAAAATTGATTCAGGACGAACGCGGTGTCCGCCTGGCAAAAGAAGAATCAGATTAGAATATAAGCCTGGGTATAATGGAAATCCTTAATTCAAGACGAATTACAGGCCCAAGTCTTTTCACGGAATTTCCAGGTGCTATGCTTGAGGTTCAAGTCTCAAACACACTTCAGGATGAAGCCATTCAAGTTTGGGAAGGGAGTGTCAGACGTTATTTGAATGCGGTAGGCTGGGGGCCATCAGCCACTTTAACCAGAAAATATAATAACGGAATTTCTCTCTATTTCAATGCCCCTATAGATGTTTTATATGCTGCCTGCGAACTCAATGAAGCTGCCTGGCAGCTTGCCCTGTCGGAGATGAACAACGAAGGTTCGGTCATCTTTCCGCAGGAAGTAAATCGTTTGAAAAAAGAAATTGAAGAGGAACTTAATCCGAACATTTTAGCACTGAAGAAGGGATCAATCGAGAACAAGGTTCGGTTTCTTCAATCCGATGATATTGTATCAGTTGGTACAGGAGAGGGTTCGCAATCATTTGCTGTAGATAAAATATCTAATCCGGCAGAGATTGATTGGAATGAAGTCAGCGACATCCCTGTAATTCTGATCACGGGAACGAATGGGAAATCTACCACCGTCCGGCTCATGGAAACGATCCTCGCTGAAGCAGAGCTCAATCCCGGAGCTTCATCCACAGATGGACTTCGCATTAACCTAGAAACAGTTGAGGCTGGGGATTATTCAGGACCCGAAGGAGCCCGTGCAACTCTCCGGACGAGGGGAATTTCATCTGCTGTTTTGGAAGTGGCTCGAGGCGGGATATTGAGGCGAGGGTTACCGGTAGAAAATGTACAGGCTGCCATCATCACCAATGTGGCGGAAGATCATTTCGGCGAGTGGGGTGTTAACTCACTACCTGATATGATAGAAACTAAATTTGTGGTTAGGAAGTCATTGTCTGAAGAGGGTATGCTAGTTGTCAATGCCGATGATGCCGGTTGCATGAAATTTGCTGAATCTCTTTCAGAAACACTTTGCTGGTTTAGCTTAGACGGCTCCAATCCTGTCATTCAAAAACATTGTGAGGCAGGTGGGAGGGCTTGCTATGTTGAGGGTAGTCAATTTATATATTCTGAGAAGTCAAAAAAGGAAATCATTGCTGGGGTAAAGGATTTCCCCATTACAGTGAGTGGAATGGCCCGGCACAATATTCTAAACTGTCTTGGTGCTATTTTACTGGCAAAAGCATTAGATATACATACGGCTGCAATTAGAAAGGCATTATCGAATTTTGGGGGATCCTATAATGAGAACCCCGGGCGCGGCAATTTTTTTGAAAAAGATGGAATAACTATTGTGTTTGATTTTGCACATAATCCTCATGGGTTGAATGCTATTATTGATTTGGTATCCCAATGTGATGCCAAGCGAAAACTCATACTCATGGGGCAGGCTGGGGATAGAAGTGATGATGATATTTTCGGATTAGTTAAAGCGGCCTCGAATTTTAATCCAGACAAAGTTATCGTATGCGAAATCATAACATATCTTCGGGGGAGAGAAGTTGGGGAAATACCTGAACTGATTAAATCCTGTTTTATGCAACATGGGATTGAAGAGAATTCTATTGAACTAAGAGGGGATATGCTAAGCGGTGTTAATTCCGCTTTGGAATGGGCTGAGTCCGGTGACTTACTTTTGTTATTAGCGTTGGACCAACAAGAAGAGTGTATTGAGGTCATTCAGACTTTTTGTGCAGATTGATGAAGAAACGAACTTGATAGGAGTTGATATGAGAAAACAAAAAATCCAGATTTCTGATCTTTACCGGCTGAAGCTGGTAAGCGATCCACAAATATCTCCAGACGGATCAAAGGTTATCTTCGTAGTGGAAACAATGCACAAGGGTGATAAAAAGTATTACACCAACCTTTGGCTGGTTCCGTCAAAGGGCGGACGCCCGCGGAAACTGACCCATGGCAAGAAAAACGACAGTTGTCCCCGCTGGTCTCCGGACGGCAAGACAATCGCATTTATCTCAAAGCGACCTGCCGCTGACGGCTCCATGGCAAAACGAGAAGATTCCGGGCAGATATGGTTCCTCCCTATGGAAGGCGGCGAAGCGCAATTGCTCACCAATCTGCCACGTGGCGATGTGTCAGCTATAAAATGGTCGCCAAACGGTAAAGAAATCGGATTCCTATTTCATCCCGTTGGGAAGGAAGTGATCTTCAAGAAAGGGAAGCCGGAAGTGCCTGCTTTTCGCCACATCAAGGATATATGGTACCGGCTCGACGGTGTGGGGTTTCTGGGCAGTGAGTTCACTCATGTCTGGGCTGCCAATTCCAGCACCGGAGCTACAAGGCAAATTGTGGCAGGAAAGTGGTACGACATCAGTTTTGACTGGTCACCGGATAGCAAGAAGATCGCTTTTGTATCCAACCGCCGGGAAGATTGGCAATACCATTTCGAGGAAGATGAGCTTTATCTAGTGTCAGCCAAAGGCGGCGGGCGAGTGAAAAAAATAGATACACCCTCCGGGCCCAAAGACGGCGTCTCGTTTTCACCGAACGGTAAGCGACTGGCTTACATCGGTCATGAGCGGCCGTATGAAGGTTGGGGAGTGGTCAACTATACTGTCCGGACGGTAGGTGTAGACGGGAGTGATCTCCGCAGTCACACGAATAATCTGGACAGGACGGCTTACCCGCTCACGCTGGGTGATTTGACGCCCAGTTTCATTGTAACGGCGCCTACCTGGAGCCCGGACGGCACTCAGCTTTATTTCAACTATTCATCGGAAGGGACTTCCCTCCTGAGCTGTGTGGATGTCGATTCTAATAAAATTAACACGGTAGTGAACGAAAAGGTAGTAGTCACTTTTTCCATGGACTTTAATCGGAATAAAATCGCCATCCACGGCGGGCAGCCAGAAGCGCCTGACGAGCTGTTCGTTCATGATTTAGCGCAAGGTACACATCGGCAGGTGACTCATATGAACCGTCCCTACATCGCTGGCCGACGCTTTAATGTATCTGAAGAGGTGTGGTTCAAAAGTGGTCAGACGAAAATTCAAGGGTGGATTGTGAAACCTCCTGGATTTTCAGGCAACCGGAAGTATCCGTTTATTATGCAAATTCATGGGGGACCGCGATGCCAATACGGCCGGCTCTACTTTCATGAAATGCAGGTCCTGGCTGCCAGCGGCTATGTGGTTATGTACACTAATCCCAGAGGAAGTCAGGGTTACGGCGAAAAGTTTGCAGATGCCATCACCAGTAAGTGGGGCGAGCCTGCCATGACCGATCTGATGGCGGCGGTAGATTACGCCGTTTCGCTGGGATATGTAGATGAAAAACGGCTCGGCGTCACCGGCGGTAGTTACGGCGGCTATATGACAAACTGGATTGTGACGCACACCGATCGCTTCAAGGCGGCGGTGACTCAGCGGAGTGTCTCTAACTTTGCCTCCATGTTCGGCACGTCAGATGTAGGTTTTGACATGCAGTGGGAATTCAAAGCGACACCTTGGGAAGATCCTGAACTGTACGCCAAGTGGTCGCCTATCACCTATATTGACAAATGCAAGACGCCGCTTCTCATCATCCACAGCGAGCACGACTGGCGATGCAACCTGGAGCAGGACGACCAGATGTTCACAGCACTGAAGTATCTGAAACGAGAAGTGGAATATGTCCGTTTTCCTGAAGAGCCGCACGGACTTTCCAGGCACGGACGGCCG
>Ga0207986_1000180_pt1 | contig 30627 bp, 30 predicted proteins | sample ETNtaG_26_FD_185764 | JGI IMG/M metagenome (GOLD analysis project Ga0207986, IMG submission 185764) | Marine microbial and viral communities from oxygen minimum zone, Eastern Pacific Ocean - ETNP201302SV89 (SPAdes) (version 2) | ecosystem: Environmental > Aquatic > Marine > Oceanic ... | reverse complement strand
GGCCGGTGCGATCCGTCATGGCATTACCCGGGCCCTGATCAGTTACGACGAGACCCTGCGTGGACCGCTTCGCAAGGCTGGTTTTGTCACTCGCGATTCACGCAAAGTTGAGCGCAAGAAAGTGGGCCTGCATAAGGCACGCAAAGCACCGCAATACTCCAAGCGCTGATCCACCCCGGCTGGGGGCCCATTTCGAGGCGGCCCAGACCCTTCTTCACCGATCTCCTGCTGCCGGTCTTTCCTGACCGGCACGTCGTTACACTGTATCGATCCTTCCCCTTGGTGTGAGGGCGCAAGTCTTGGGGATGCGCCTGGCTGGCGTTTGCACGGACTAGTTCTTCCCCAGGATGCCTTTGTTCGACCCGGCGCGACCACCCACCGAATCAGGCCTTTTGAGATTCAGCCCTGCGACAAGTGCCGCCGGGCGGTTATATGCTAGATTAATTGCCAAGGTCTTTGGGATTTCATTGGAGTAAATCTCGCTGCAGTTACAGATACTGCCCTGCTGGAGGCTATAGCAATGAGAACGATTTTTCGAACAGGACTGGTCATCATACTGGCCAGCATGAGCCTTTCGTTTGCGTCTGAGACTCGCGCCGAGGGTAACGTGCTGTATTTTATTCTCGATGCTTCGGGCTCCATGTGGGAACGGGCTGGCGGCAAGCCGCGCATCGTCATCGCCAAAGAAACCCTTTCCAACCTGATCGAGCAAACCCCGGCACAGATCCGCTCCGGGGTTACAGTGTATGGGCATCGCCGAAAGGGCGATTGTTCAGACATCGAGGAGATCGTTTCTCTTAAAAATCTTGACCCAATGGCCAAGTTCCGGGCCCAGGAGCGTATTAGCTCTATCAATGCGATGGGCAAGACGCCGATCACTGATTCGATTCAGCAGACTGTCGATAGGTTAAAGGGTGAGGAGGGTGAATCCACCATCGTTCTGATCAGCGATGGACTGGAAAGCTGTGGCAAGGATCCGTGTGCACTCACCAGAAAGTTGAAATCTGCCGGCATCAATTTTGTGATGCATGTGGTGGGTTTTGGACTAATGGATCATCAGAAGAAAAAGCTGGCCTGTATTGCCGACGCGGGTGAGGGTACCTTTTTTACTGCAGATAATGCATCCGACCTGCTTGAAGCGTTGACAGTGGTCAAGCAGAGTGTCGTTGCACAGGTCAAAGTAGAGCCTGCCCCAGAGCCAGTAGTACAGAAAGTCGAGTCTTCCTCCACCTCGATAAAGATCAAGGCTAAAGGCCCAGGTACAGTTAAATTGTTACCTGCGCCGTGGGTAGAGGAGCCCAGATACTGGGCTTTGTCAGATGTTGAATCGGGCGAGATTCTGTACAAGTTTGCTCGCGTGGGCGTTACACCCCAAAAAGTGCCACCAGGTACCTACCAACTGATGTGGCATCAGAATGAACACCGATCTGCCCGTGTCATCACCGGGCAAATCGTGACGGTGAAATCTGGTGAGGTCACCGAAGTTCCCGTCGCAACCGGTGTACGTCTGACAATGCCCCAGTGGGTAGAGATACCCTACTGGTGGGGTCTTAAAGCGAAAGTTGATAAATCGGTACTAAGGCCACCAGTTTGGTTTCGTGATTTGCCGGCACAGGTGGTACCGGCAGGTCGGTACCACCTGATCTGGTACCAAAATGAACATCGCACGACTCCGGTCGATCTTGGCGTGATCGATATTAAGATGGATCAGTTAAATGAAATTACTGTCGCAACGGGACTGCAGCTGGTCAAAGCTGATTGGGTGCCCGAGATTCGCCGACGATGGTGGAAACTGCTAAACGCTGATGGCGAGGTAGTTCTTAAAGTCAGTAATTTTGAGTTTAAACCGCAGATCGTTCCTGAGGGTAAGTATGAGCTGGTGTACCGTCAGACTAAGCACGGTGCAACGGACTCTTCGTTAGGAACCGTTATTATCAAGCCCAATGAACTGGCGCAGTTTGCCGTGAACACCGGCGTTGGCTTCAGTTATGCGGATGGAACCGAGCCCCCATATATGGTTGAGTTTTCGCGCCTCAACGAGGCTGGTGAAGTTGAGGTCTCGGTTCAGCTGAAAAAAAGCTGGGGCCCGATACCTTTGCAGCCAGGAACCTATCAGGTGAATTATCAGGAGGTTAGAAAAGGGCCAGTCATGACCATCGTGGATTCGTTCGACCTGCCGGCGGGCGTGTTTGTTGAGATTGAGATGTAGGTTCGATTGGCAGGCTCTAGTCTGGAGGCGGAGTGAGGAATCCGCTTTTCGGCTCTGTTTACGATAGCCTGGTTGGGCTCGCAAGACGCATGAACTAGAGTCATTTTCCTGTCGGGCAATCCTCTGGTGATGGGGCCGAGTCATCTGACTCCAGGGGACGGACGGATTTCTTGAGAGAACGAGATGACAGATCAAGCCATTAAGGCCTTTTATCAGCGTCAGGACATCCTCGGCGAGACCTACGAGCCGATGCAGCAGCTTCGGTTTACCGAGTTGGCGACATTTATGCGTGTCCCCTTGGTCAATGAACTGACGGGTGTCGATATTGGTATTGTGGGTATTCCCTATGACGGCGGGCTGACCGCGCGCACGGGCGCTCGCTATGGACCCCGGGAAGTCCGCAATCAATCGTCATTGATGCGCGCGATCAATGTCACCACTGGTGTTCGTCCTTTTGAGCGAGCAAGAGTGGGTGACTTGGGAGATGTACGGTTTACCGATCTTTTCAATCTCGAGAATGCTATCAAAGACATAGAACGGACGTTTGTCAAGATTGCTGAAAGCGATGTATTACCCTTGGCTGTTGGCGGTGATCACTCGGTCACCTATCCAATACTCAAAGGGCTTCGCAGCCGATTCGACGAGCCGGTCGGACTTTTGCATATTGATGCGCATACAGATACCTGGCCTGAGTTTGCCGGTTCCAAATTCCATCATGGTGCTCCGTTTCGACTCGCGACAGATGAAGGCTTGATCGACCCGCAGCGCACCGTGCAGATGGGTATTCGCGGCGGTCAGAACTTCGCCGACGGTCTGGATTATTCCCGTGACAAAGGTATGCGGGTCATCACTATTGAGGAATTCGATGATCTGGGTTGGGAGGCTGTGGCCCAAGAGGCCAAGCGTATTGTTGGACAGGGCCCGGTCTATCTCACGTTTGATGTTGACGGTCTGGACCCGGCCTATACGCCGGGCACCGGCACGCCGGAGTCTGGCGGTATCACCATGCGGGAGGCCCAGCGTCTGATCCGGGCCTTCAGCGGGGTTGACTTGATCGGTGGCGACGTCGTTGAGGTGTCTCCGCCGCTCGACCCATCAGGAATGACCAGCCTCAACGGTGCGACGATCCTATTTGAGATCCTATGCCTGCTTTCTGAGCAGATCGCTTCACCGGCGGTCGATTAAGGAATTGGCGTCATACCGCGAATAAACTAAAATTGCTTTACCACTGGGGGATCGTCTAGCGGTAGGACTGCGGACTCTGACTCCGCCAACCCAGGTTCGAATCCTGGTCCCCCAGCCATTTCATTTACCTCAGCCTGATAAGGACAGCTGTCAGTGCGGGTGATTATGGTGCGTCAAATGGGTATTCTTTATCTGCACCAAAACTGCCAGATTCGCCAGAACGATAAGGAATGAGACTTTGAGTGATTCGTCTGATTGGCCGCAAGAGATCTTTAGCGTACTGCTCGCCCAGAATATAGACCTGGTGGCTCATGTGCCTGATGCGGGCCATACCGCGTTGATCCACTTGGCTGAGGAACATGATGAAGTTGATGTTATAACCTTGACCACCGAGGAAGAGGGGGTCGGGTTGCTGTGTGGTGCCTGGGCCGGCGGTCGTAAAGGGCTGCTATTGATACAGTCCAGTGGTGTTGGTAACTGCATCAACGCATTGGCTCTACCTGTGATTTGCCGTGTTCCATTTCTTACCATTGTGTCGATGCGTGGAGAATGGGGAGAATTTATACCGTGGCAGGTGCCAATGGGTCTTGCCACTCCAAAGGTGCTTGCGGCAATGGATGTAGAGGTGTTCCGCGTGTCTGAAGAGCAGCGCGTGGCTGAGACGGTCGGCGCCGCGGGGTCTTTTGCATTCAATACGCGCCGCTCGGCGGCTGTGTTGCTCTCTCAGCAGATGTTAGGCGCGAAACAGTTCAAGGAAGGTTGAGATCATGTTCGAGCGCCGCACATTGGTTAACCACCTCCTCAGGCAACGCCCAGACAATGCTTTGACGGTATCCAGCTTAGGCAGCCCAACCTGGGATATCGCATCAACCGGCGATAATCCGCTTCACTTCAGCTTTATTGGAACTATGGGTCAGGCTGCGCCGTTCGCATTAGGCCTTGCAATGGCCCAGCCCAATAAACGGGTGGTTTTGTTCGCTGGGGACGGAGAGCTTTTGATGAGCCTGGGGATCCTGGCAACGATAGCCAATCAGGCCCCGGGTAATCTTACGATCGTGTCGCTTGATAACGAGTCCTACGGTGAGACGGGTGGCCAGCCAACTGCAACTGCCGGGTCGACGGATCTGGAGGCGGTAGCGGAAGGCTGTGGTTTTTCGCAAACTTGTACTGCGGCCTCTGAAAAGACTTTGGACGCAGTTTGTGATCAGGTCTGGACAGCAAAAGGGCCGGTCTTTATTAACCTTAAAATCTCTACCGAGCCTTCGCCGCTGGTTTTTCCGTATTCGTTTGATGGCGCGACCGCTATGAACCGGTTTCGCGACGCGGTTAACAATTCAGGACGCACCTAGAGTTCATGCGGGCGCAGAAGCAAATTGAGGTCTAGAGATGAATCAATTGGGGCTTGAAAAGGGCGCCCAAATGGCGTTCTATTCCGGCAGTTTTGATGTCGTAAAATTCGAAGTGACTAAGATCTTTTAGTTGTTTCGGGGGTGAGTTTGAATACCGCGTCGGGAGTGTCAACTGCCGGTCAGATTTGGACTAAGCCCTTAAGATTCCGGTCCAGGAGGATAATGGAGCGCTTGGCGTGGCCAAGCGGTGGCGTTCCGACAATAGAAAACCCGGTATTTTCTTTCGCTCGGTCTGACCCAGTGAATGATATTTCTCGCCCTAGGCGAAAATACGCTGACGCCTCAGTTCGTGGGCTTCATCAAAACGTGCACGCAGATATTCCATCTGCTCGGTAACTGCCTGTGCTGCTGCACCCGCTTTGCGCTCAGACAATGCGGCAAGAATCTTCTTATGCTGTTTAACGATCATGTCACGTTGACGCACATGAAATACCACCATGTTTTCGATCGGTTGCAGGGCTTCAATCACCGTGAACATTGCAAATTGGAGTACCGGGTTGTGGCTTGCATCAGCGAGAGCACGATGAAAGCGAACATCAGAAGCACAAAAATCGATATCAGATACGCTCGATCTTTCCTGGGTTTCGATTTCCTCGCGCATTATCGCGAGCTCTGACTCTTCCCGGCGTTGAGCTGCATGCCGGACACAGACTAACTCTAGATCCTGTCGCGCTTCCAGTATTTCGGGGATGGAAAATTCACCCAAGCTGACCAGTAGTGCAGTTGCGGTGGTCAGATTAGATCTGACTTCTTCCTGGCTTGGGCGATTGACAAAAGTGCCCCCGGATGGGCCTCGGCGTGAGCGAATAAGGCTTTGAGCTGCGAGCCGTTTGAGCGCTTCACGAATGGTTGGCCTGGAGACCTGAAACTGCTGGGCCAGTTCCTCTTCAGTAGGTAACTGGTCATCGGCCTTTAGTCGACCGTCAGTGATCGACCCGCGAATTTTCTCAGCAACTTGTTTTGCCAAGCTTTCTGTGACGAGGGGTTCGTACCTGACGGTCATTTCGGTTAGGACTCCTTTTTGCTTGGAATATGGGCCTGTTCGGCGCCCAACCCCGGGCGAGAAGTTGGCTCGGACGCTGGATTACCTGATTCAAGGGTCGATTGTAAGTGAAATTCGCTTTTCTATATTTATTCAATTTGCTTGACAAATATTATATATAAAAATAAAGTCAACTGGAAGCGGTCAATAAAACCGTTATTGATACCTATTCTGGTTTTGGCATTTAGCTCAAGGAGTTTTGATGGGACAGGAAAGCGAGGCCGGTACTGAGCCGGTCCGGGAGATTTATGATCTTGGCGACCGGCCCCCGTTGGGTGCGGTGCCAGGAAAAATGCATGCATTTTGCGTTCGTCAGGATCGATTTGGGCCACCCAAAGATGCCTGGCAGCGAGAGATCATTGATGTCCCGGCTATTGGGCCAAAAGACGTGCTGGTTTACACCATGGCCACCGGCATTAACTACAACAATGTCTGGGCGGCGCTGGGATTTCCGGTAGACGTTATCAAGGATCGCCAGAAGAAGGGTGAGCCCGAAGATTTTCACGCCGGTGGTAGCGACTGTGCAGGGATAGTCTGGGCCACTGGTGCTGAAGTCGACAATGTAAAAGTGGGTGACGAAGTGGTTATTCATTCGGGATGGTGGGAGCCGGATGATCCATGGGTACTTGCAGGAAAAGATCCGATGCTTGCGCCATCAACGCGTATCTGGGGATATCAGACCAATTACGGGGGCTATTGCCAATTTACCAAGGCGCAGTCGCACCAATGCCAGCCCAAGCCCGGCCACCTAACTTGGGAGGCGGCTGCCTGCTACATGCTTTGCGCATCTACGGCTTACCGCATGCTCATGGGTTGGGCACCAAATGTCGTAGAAGAGGGCGACGTGGTGCTTGTCTGGGGTGCTGCGGGTGGACTTGGGTCAATGGCGTTGCAGATCGTTGCCGCGGCTGGTGGCAAACCTGTGGCTGTAATCTCGGATGAAAACAAGCGCCAGTTTTGCCTCGATCATGGTGCGCTTGGCTGCATAAACCGCAATGACTTCGACCATTGGGGTCCGATGCCAGATACCAACAGCCCAGACTGGGGTGAGTGGATGAAAGGGGCAAGAGCATTCGGCAAGGCAATCTGGGATGCGGTCGGTGAGCGTAAGAGCCCGAAAATTGTGTTTGAACACCCTGGAGAAGCGACCCTGCCCACATCCTGTTTCGTTGCCGATATAGGGGGTATGGTGGTCATTTGCGCAGGCACCACGGGCTACACAGTCACGATGGACCTTCGTTACCACTGGATGATGCAAAAACGTTTTCAGGGCAGTCACCTGGCGAACGATGAACAGGCGGCAGCGGTTAATCAGTTGCTTCAGTCGGGTGAGGTCGATCCGTGTCTTTCAGGCACTTTCAGTTTTGATGAGATCGGTCATGCGCATCAGATCATGCATGACAATACACACCCTTATGGAAATATGGCCTGTTTAGTGAATGCAACTGAACCTGGCCTGGGCTCGCGTTGACTCGGTTGTTGCCATATCTAAGGGGCCACATTGCGCGATTATGCAAAAAGAACAGCAATCGGGGCGATATCTTTCCTGGCCCTTTTCCTGCTGCCAGCGACGGCAATCTCGGGAAAGAAAATGGCGATGGTTGATTGCCAGGCTACCGGTGAGAAACTGGTCTACGAATGCGTGATTACGCTGACCGACAAGACTACTGGTGCACCCGTGTTGGATAGCGAGTTCTTGGTCAGCGCGGATATGCCTTCTATGACTGGCGTGCACAATGTCGAGCCAGTATTGGCGCATCATCAGCACCGGGGGCTGTATCGTGTACGGATTGAACTTGAGATGTATGGGGAATGGATATTAATGATGGATTTAACTAAGCCTGAAAGGGATCGTATTGTGAAGAAGTTGATTTTTGGTAAGGAAGGGTCAAATGTTTCGACGGTTGTTGATGAGGCAATGACGATGTCACACAAACATGGCGAGAAAGATGCGGATCAGCAGGACTGATTGCGCTTATACCTTGAACGCTTTGCGTTGTGTACTACACACCTAGTTGGAGGACACCATGATTAGAAGAGAAACAGAAAAGATGAAGAGAGTTACAAGGCTGGTTAGCACAGTTGTTCTTGCTGCCACTGTGGCAATGCCGCTGGCGGCGAGTGCAGCAGATCGCTCGGTAAAGGTACTCGGATGGGGCGCCAAGTCTGGGCCGCTTAAGTCGTTCGGTGTGAACTCAGAAGCCGCGCTTCGATCTGCCATAGCGCAGATCAATGCCGCCGGTGGCGTCAAACTTGGCGACGGCAGTTCAGCACCACTTGAGGTTGTCAGCTACGAAGACAGTGCCTGCAAGAAGGACCAGAATATCGCAATCCTGCGCAAAACTGCTTCTACCACAGATGCCATAGTCGGAATGGGCGCCACCTGTTCAGGTAGTTGCCAGGCCATGTTTGGCGTACTGCAGAAAAAAGTGGGTGATGCGACTGATTCGGGTGTACAGATGCCGATTCTGTCTGATACCTGCATACGGCCTGGGTTGGCGAAGATTTCCGAATGGGCGTTCCGTAACGTGCCAAACGAAGTGGCCATGTACGACAAACTGTTTGCCTGGTTGAGGTCAGAGAATCCCGACGTTAAGACATTCTCTGGTGGAACCGAAACAGACCAGGGGCACTCGTTCATCACCCATACCGCTATCATCGTCCAAGCAGCAGTCAGACACGGTTTCGAATGGGTTGGCCCTTCTGTTCCTGAACTTGGCCCAAAGGTTAAGCAGGGCATGAAGGAGTTGCAGGCAGCTGCCAAGACACAGCATTGGCTGATGGGAGATACCAACTATTCGGTTCAGGCCCGGAAAATCAAGAAACAAAATCCCGATATGATTCTTGTTTCTTCTCATCCCTTTTCCGCCTGTGGTTTCCTCAAGGAGATGAAGCGCCGGAATGTGAAACCGAAGTTGCTGGTCGGCCTCACCAGTTCAGCAAGTCAGGAGACTCTGAACGGTTGCATGAACGCTGCCGAGGGGCTCATTATTCCGACAGGTTTTGCTCCAATTACCCCTGAAGCGGTCAGTGCCAATGAGATCGTATCCAAGGCAGGAGGCTTTTTGGATCTTCATAGTGCCGCAGCATGGGAGAACGCCTACCTGGTTAAAACTGCCGTAGAGAAAGCCGGTATATCGGCGACATCGGATACGGTTGCTGAAGATCGCCGTAAGTTTCGTGACGCATTGGCGTCCATTTCCGGGAGTGTGGGCCTGATTGGTCCGGTTACCCGTGATGGCGCAACCGGTGAGGCCAGCAAGCCTTACGTCTACGTGCAGGTCGTGAACGGCGAGTGGAAGGTTATACACGATCCCCGTTGATAGAGTCGGTTGTGAGTGCTCCCGTCGCGCCAGCCGGTGCGGCGGGGGTACTTATCTTTCTCAGGAGTTAGCACTACACCAATGGATGACTTCTGGTTCGAATTTGTAGAGATTACCCAGTCGATCGGGGATGGATTCCTGTTCGGATCAACTTATGCTTTGATTGGTATCGGGTTTACGCTGATTTTCGGGGCCATGGGCAAGTTGAATGTTGCCTACGCTGCTACGGCTATGGCTGGCGCTTACTCAAGCCTGGCGATCTATATTCTGTTTGATGCATCGCTGGTTATTATTTTTATCGTTTCAGCAATCTGTGCGGCAATACTGGGTTACCTGGTTTACCTTGCCTGCTTTCGTTTTATCCCAGTCCATAATCATCTAGCGGCACTGATGGCCTCGGTGGGAGGTCTATTCTTTATTGATGAGGTCATTGTGCACGCAACACGGGGATCTCCTTTAAATTTCCCCAGCATGTTTTCAGAGGCCTATTTCGAGGTTGGGCCTTACGGAATTCGGGGCGACCTGCTGTTCGTCTTTTTCATCGGTCTTATCAGCACCGGGGTACTGCTTTACGTGCTTTTCCGGACACGGTTAGGCCTTGCAACACGTGCGGTAGCACAGCAGGATGTCGCAGCCCGGCTATGTGGTATGGGCATACATTCAACTAACTCAACCACCTTTGCAGTCGCGGGCTTACTCGGTGGAATCGCTGGCGCAATGACCGCGGCGGCGGTTGGTATTCTTTCGCCGGTCATGATGTTGCCATTGACGATAAAGGGATTGATTGTCACGGTCATCGGCGGACTGGGTTCGATACCGGGTGCAATTATTGCCGGGTTGTTTGTCGGCAGTTTCGAAAATGTAGTGATGTATTTTCGAGGCATCGACGAGCGAGATATGTACGTTGTGGCGTTACTGTTTATTTTCCTGGTTTTTCGTCCGAATGGTTTGTTCGGAAAAACAATCACGCGGGATTAAGTGTAATGTCCGAATACAGCTCAGGCGATTAAGATGGATTATTACCTTAATCTTATAAATACCATCGGCATCCACACCTTGCTCGGGCTGTCCGCGTACATTCTTTTACTGACTGGGCAGTTGTCTCTGGCCCAAGCAGGGTTTTTCGCCGTTGGGGCCTATACTGCTGCCGTTCTCACCGTGATCCTCGGATGGGCAATACTGCCGGCAATTGGGCTGGCAATGCTGATTACGGGCCTGCTGGCATTTTTGGTGGGATTTCCTGCGCTTCGGGTTCGAGGCCTCATGTTGGTCGTAGCAACGCTCGCTTTTGGCGAGTTTGTCAGAATGTTTTTTTATAACTTCAGGTGGCGTGTTATTCAGGATGGCGTTGAGGTGGGGCCTGACGGCACGATGGGGTTCTCCGAGATTCGTTATTTTGCTGAGCATGGCTGGACTAGTTGGGAGGTGACCTCATTAATCTGGGTATTTGTCATTATGGTGATGGCGATAATCTGGTGGGCCGACCAGACGCGATCCGGTGCTGTCCTTCGAGCAGTGGGAGAAGATGAGCTGGCTGCAGGGACGGTTGGGATTGATGTGACGGTTGTTAAGGTGGCGGCGATGACCGCGGGGGGTGTTATTGCGGGCCTTGCAGGAAGCCTGTATGCCCACCAGATAACGATGCTCGACCATCATGCTTTTACGGTGCTGTTAGCAACTTTTGCTATCGCGTATCCAATTCTCGGTGGCGTGTCGAACGTCTTCGGCACGTTGGTTGCCGTTATCTTTATCCAGGGTCTATTGGTCGAAGGCCTGCGGTTCCTGGGTGATTGGCGGATGCTGCTATTTGGCGCCTTAATCATCGTTGTGATGAATGTGAAACCTCGCGGCCTGTTCGATAGCCAGACACTTCGATGGATGAAAAACGTGCTTAGGCTTCGCCTTTCTCGTCGCCTATCCTGATGAGCCAACGTGCGGCCTACGGGTGTATTTTGGGCGCGGCCCACCTTTGCCAGCGGGGGTTTGAACTGCAATGTTAGAGGTTAAATCCCTTTCAAAGAATTTCGGCGGGGTTAAGGCCGTCTGGAAACTGGATTTAGCAGTCAATGCCGGTGACATTTTTGGTGTGATTGGGCCCAACGGGTCTGGAAAAAGTACCCTGGTGAATCTGATTTCCGGAGTTTTTCCGGCTACAGCTGGTGAGATTCATTTTCAAGGGCATTCGCTTTCAAACTTATCGCCCCATGCTCGAGTGAAAGCGGGTGTGGCCCGCACCTTCCAGAATATTCGTCTATTCCCGGGCCTTACGGTCTGGCAGAACCTGTGGGTTGCCCGCAACTCGACAGAAGATACCCGCGCCGAAGGAATTTCTTACCGCTGGTTTCGAAAAAGTGGCCCGGTAAAAAATGAAATCGATGACATGCTGGAATTTTCCGGCTTAGCGGATAAGGGTGATGAACTCGCGTCGAACCTCGCTTTTGGAGAGCAGCGGCGCCTGGAACTCGCTCGCGCTGCTGCGACCAAGCCCCGTCTGCTGCTCCTGGATGAGCCAGCAGCTGGAATGAATCAGGAGGAAGTTCGGGATCTTGACAAGAGAATACGCCAACTCCGCCAGCAGGGCATGACGATCATTCTGATCGAGCATGTGATGGAATTAGTCATGGGAATTACCGACCGAATCGCGGTATTGAATTTTGGCTCCAAGATCGCTGAGGGCGAACCGGCCGCTATCCGGGAAAATAAATCCGTGCAAGAGGCCTACCTTGGCCAGTCTGAAGGTAGCTGATACCTGATGTTGAAAGTCGACAACATTGTGACTCGCTACGGCACGATCGAAGCGCTCAAAGGGTTGAGCCTCGAGGCTTGCGAAGGTCAGGTAACCTGCTTGCTCGGGCCTAATGGAGCTGGCAAGACTACGACCTTGTTTACTATTGCTGGGATTCTCAATTCCCACAGCGGCAGTATTACTTTGGAAAAGGACAATCTTACAAATTTGTCGGCTCCCGGCATTGTGCGCAAAGGTGTCGCCTTGGTGCCGGAAAATCGTTTAATCTTTCCACAGATGTCGGTAGAGGAAAATCTGATTGCCGGGGCTTTCGCTAGGCCGCGTAAGGACCAGCCGGCAATAAATGCCGATCTGAAGGGAATTTATGAGCGTTTTCCTCCGCTAAAAGAAAGAAGCACTCAGTCTGGGGGCACGCTTTCTGGTGGCGAGCAGCAAATGCTTGCTATTGGCCGCGCCCTGATGGCACGACCCAAGATTCTGATGATGGATGAGCCGTCTTTGGGGCTTGCACCTATCATAGTCGAGAAGATTTTCGACATCATCAGCTTACTGAATAAGGAAGGCGTCAGTATCCTGCTGGTTGAGCAAAATGCCCGAATGGCACTCAAGGTCGCTCACCACATCTACCTGCTGGAGGGAGGAAAGGTAACTTTCAATGGCAGTCCCCAGGAGATGCAGCAGGATGAAGTTATCCAGCGGGCCTATCTGGGTGCTGGCTCAACCTAAGCCGAGCACCTAACCAGCCCGGGTTCTGACGATGACCGATTTTCTTCAGAACTGCATAGACGGGGTAATGTTCGGTTCAGGCTACGCCCTGTTGGCGCTGGGGTTTACCTTGGTGTTTGGGGTGATGAAACGATTAAATTTGTCGTTCGGCCCAAGCATTATGCTGGGCGCCTACGCTGGCACCTGGGTATACCTCAATTTTTCTCAGAATGTCTTGCTGGTCGTACTGGTGACTGTAATGATCACCGTTGCGGTCGGTATCTACGTCGAGCGGCTTTGTTTTTGGGCCGTGCGACGCGACGCGACTATTGCCTCGATGGTTTCGAGTTTCGTGATCTGGATGCAGCTCGAAGAAGTCGCCATGCACCTGTTACCGGAACGCACTTACCCCTTCCCGGCTTTCTTCACCTCGACGGTCATTGACATCGGGCCGTTTTTTGTTCGCAGCGAACACATCTCGATGTTCCTGCTGACGCTGGTCCTTCTGGCTCTGTTGCACCTGTTCCTATTCCGTACCCGGCCCGGCCTGGCAGTGCGGGCTGTTTCCGACAACCCGTTGGCCTCAAGATATATGGGCATCAACAGCTCAAACGTTTTATTCCTGGCATTTGCTGTTGTTTCGGTTCTCGGTGGACTTGCCGGGTTCCTCATCCTTTCAGCCGATTCGCAGGTCACGCCGTTTTTTGGGCTGTGGGCCACTTTCAAGGGCTTGATTGCCATGATGCTGGGTGGCATGGGTTCGCTTCCCGGCGCGATTCTGGGCGGACTGCTTCTCGGCGTGGTTGAAGCTAACGCATTCTGGTACGGAGGACCGGTGGTCCGTGATATTTCTGCGTACCTACTGCTTTTCATGATGTTGATCGTGCGACCCGGCGGGCTGGTTGGACAAAGGATCGTCGCCCAGCAGCAGGCGGCGTACGAGCGGGTCTGACTGGCCAGTAGATTGACCATGCTCAACGACTACCTGTTGACCGTTATCTCGAATATCGGAATGATCTCCCTTATTGCCCTGTCGGCATACCTGTTGCTGATCAGCGGTGAGATTTCGTTTGGACAGCAGGCCTATTTCGGAATCAGCGCCTATGCCGGCGCGATTGCGACAACACTCTGGGGGTGGCCACTGTGGCTGGCGCTGCTGTTCGGCAGTTCGCTGGCGGCACTTGCGGCTGGCTTTGTCGGCCTACTCACACTGAGGATCAGCGGCCTGTACTTTTCGATTGCCACCCTGGCCTTCGCAGAAATGGTTCGCTTGTCGCTGTTCAAGTTAAGTTACCAGCTTGAGATCGATGGTGAACTGATCGGGCCCAACGGTGCGGAGGGATTCGGCGAGATCCGCTGGATCTTCGATAACGATGTCAGCGTCCTTGAGTACACTTTACTGATTTACGGTATCTTGTTGCTGGTGCTGTTTTGCCTGGTGCTGATTGAGCGCTCCCGGCTGGGTATGATCTTTCGGATGCTGGGTCAAGATCCCCTGTTAACGCGGATCCAGGGCCTGAACCCAGTCAGGTACAAGGTCACGGCGGCAATACTTGCCGGCTTCATCGCTGGACTGGGAGGAACTCTATACGCTCACTCATTCACCTACATAGAACCGCAAATCTTTAACGTGATGCTTGGGGTGCACGCTTTGGCCTATGGCCTGATCGGGGGCCTCGGTACCGTGTTGGGGCCCCTCATCGGTGTTGCGATTGACATCGGTTTCCTGGAGTCTGTGCGGGTATTTCAGGGTTATCGAATGATCGTTTTCGGCGGGCTGGTAGCGCTTATGCTGATTTTCATGCCGCGGGGTATTCTCGACGAGAACCGGGTCTACCGGCTGAAGAACCTCGCTCAAAGGTGGTTTCGTGCTTGAACTGCAAGCCGTCGGTAAGACTTTCGGCGAATTGCAAGCCTTGCACGGCATTGATCTGCACGTAAGGCGAGGGACGGTCAGCGGGCTGATTGGCCCCAATGGCTCGGGCAAGACTACGCTGGTCAATATCATTACCGGCATCTACGCTCCGGATTCGGGGCGTGTGCTTCTTGATGGCAAGGACGTCAGCCGTGCGAGCGCCGATCAGATTACCCGGTTGGGCGTTTCCCGCTCCTTTCAGAACATCCGCATCTTTAACCGCATGAGTGTTCTTGAGAACGTGATCGCGGCGCTTATCGGCCATCACAAACCAGGCTTGGCTACATTGCTGGGCCGCGCGAAACGCATTGGCGATCCGAGGGTTACGGCGGCCCGCCGGGCACTGGAAACTGTCGGCCTGTTGGAACAGGGTGATCTTTTTGCCAATGAATTGCCTTTACCGCTGCGGCGTCGACTGGAAATCGCACGGGCATTGGCCTGTGACCCCAAGTTTTTGGTTCTGGATGAGCCGGCTGGCGGCATGACGCCCGCTGAAACCGCCAGCATTTCAGAACTGATTCGTTCTCGTATCGCACCAGGTCGAACCTGTGTCGTGATCGAGCACAAAATGGACCTGATATCCCACGTCTGTGAACACCTCTGCGTGTTAAACCATGGTGAGAAGATCGCCGAGGGCGATCCCCGATCAGTTGTGAATCAGCCTGAAGTTATCGAGGCCTACCTGGGATAGGCTTGAAAAGCATGCTGGCGGTATCAGATCTTGTGGTCAATTACGGCGGGGTGCAGGCGGTCGATGATATCTCGATTAAGGTCAAGGCGGGTGAACTGGTTTCGATCACCGGTGCCAACGGCGCCGGAAAAAGCTCGATGCTGAATGCCATCAGCGGCATCCGTGCGATAGCCTCGGGGAAGATCGTTTTCGCAGGTGAGGATATCACTGGCTTACCGGCGCACCAGATTGTAAGAAAAGGCATCGTACAGATTCCCGAAGGGCGGCAACTTTTCGCTACCTTAACCGTTCGTGAGAACCTCTTGGCCGGGCGTTACTCAAACAGCGGTTTTCTGTTGGACAATGTTATTCCGGAGTCGCTCATACAACGGTTTCCAGTGCTGGGTGAGCGGCTGGATTCGCTCAGTTCAAGCCTCAGTGGAGGGCAAGCTCAGATGTTGGCGCTGGCAAGAGGTTTGATGAACCACCCAGAGCTCCTGCTGCTCGACGAGCCGACCCTTGGCCTGGCACCTATTGCGGTGAAAGAGGTCTTCGACCTCATTACTGAGTTGCGAGACCAGGGGTTGAGTATCCTGGTTGTTGAGCAGAATGTTCGCCAAGCCCTGGCGATATCTGACTATGCCTATGTTCTGGAAAGTGGCAGGGTTGTGCTGGAAGGGAAGGGGGATGAATTGCTCAATAACTCTAGACTCGTTGAGTCGTATCTCGGCGTGGCCCAATCGATATAACTACAGCCGCGTTATCCGCACTGGCCATTTTGCCCCCGCCTGGTGCCATAAATTACGACTGATGCTCCCTCATGCTGGGCCATTTTTCTTTCTTGGCATGTTTCACTCCTGTCTGTAAAGGTTGATCGTCTCCCTCACATACTGGACTGGAAAATGCCGGTCAGGTTAAGACTGTCTGTAAGTCATCCTCCGACACAATCAGATTAAGGATGGTTCTACGATAAATTCAGTGGGTCGTAACCGACTGATACTGCATGTCGCGCAACTCGCCCAGTGGAATATGACAGCGGATCGCATGGCCAAACTCCGTGGGTTGCCAAGGCGGTGTCTCATTACCACAGATGTCACCGACATGCCGGGGGCACCGGCGATGGAAAGGGCATCCCTTGGCCGGGGGAAACAGGTCCACCGCATCTTCAGCGGCGAGCACCAGTTCTGCATCGGGATCGGGCTCCAGCACTGCACCAAGCAACACTTCGGTGTAGGGGTGCGAGGGAGAGCGATAGACGTTTTCGGAGGGACCCATCTCACACAACCTGCCCTGGTAGAGCACTGCCACGCGATCGGCCAGGGCACGCACTACTGCTAGATCGTGAGATACAAAAATATAGGTCGTACCATGATCGACTTGAAGTTGGGTCAGTAGATGCAAAACGGCAGCCTGGACCGAAACATCGAGCGCTGACGTGACTTCGTCGCATAGAACAAGTTTGGGCTCGGCAGCAAAGGCTCGTGCCACTGCAACACGCTGTTTTTCCCCTCCGGATAACTGACTCGGTAGGCGCTCTAGATAATCCGCCCGTAGGCGTACTCGCTCCAGCAATGTCACGCTACGCTCACGTAATTTGTCTCCATTGAGGCCGAAATATAGCCTCAGAGGCTGAGCCAGAAGTTCGGCCACTGTGTGCCGTGGGTTAAGGGAAGCGTCTGGGTTCTGGAAGATGAGTTGAACGGATCTCAGCAGGTCTTTTCCCCGCTCGCCGACCGATGTGTTCAGGCTTTCAGCTTTGTCGTAAGTAATGGTTCCGCTTTGTGGTGGCAAAAGACCGGCGATGGCCCGAAGGATCGTCGACTTGCCACTTCCGGATTCGCCCACCAGCCCGATGGTTTCCCCTCGGCAAATAGTTAAATCGATCTTGTCGACAGTTGGTGTTACATCGGGTTGCCGGTTAAGTATTTGGTCAACGATGCTGGGTTTGGCATAGCTTATAGCCACGTTGTCGAATCGAAGAATGTTGTTCAGCTCGTCTAGGTTTGACCGGTCAGGTCGTTTCGGTGATTCCGGTAATGGGAGTTGCTCGACTCGTTCGTGGAAATGGCAGCGGACAAGTTCTTGCATGGCCGTGGGTTCGAGCACCGGTCTATTGTCTCCGCAAACTTGTTCCGCCATGGGACAACGATCAGCAAAGGCGCATCCCTGGCCAGCCTCGCCGGGGGAGGGAGGAAGCCCCGGCATCGAGGCTGGCACAACCGCCTCCTGCAACCTTGGGATCGACAAGAGTAGACCGCGGGCATAGGGATGCGCTGGCTGCTTTAACACCTGGTGAGCCGAGCCCTCAAGCACGAATTCCCCAGCGTACATGACGGCTATACGGTCACTGACCCGCGCAATGGCACCAAGGTCGTGGCTGACATAGACCATCGCAGTCCCGGTTTCGGTCGCCAAATCGCGCAACAACTCGAGAATGTGGGCTTGTGTGGTAACGTCGAGGCCGGTCGTTGGCTCGTCGAGCAACAGAACATCAGGCTCGCCCGCCAGCGCCATGGCGATGGCAACCCGCTGTTGCTGACCGCCAGAAAGCTCGTGGGGGTAACGGTTCAGCAGTTCCTGCGGTTGCGGCAAACGCACCTGTGACAACAATTCGATGACGCGCTCGCGCCGCTGCTCTTTTGCGAGCCTGGTGTGCAATTTCACTGACTCGTTGATCTGCCGGCCGATCCTCGAAGTCGGCGTCAATGACTGGCCGGCATTCTGTGGGATCAAAGCGAGCTCACCGCCGCGAATGTCCTCGAGGGCCCGCTCGTCCATGTCAAATACATTGCGCCCATGAAACTGGGATTCGCCTTCCAGAACACGAAGGCCACTCTTCAGGTAACCCATCATTGCCAGGGCCAGGGTGCTCTTGCCGCACCCAGACTCGCCAACCAACCCAATCGTCTCGCCCTCGCCGATCGCTAGATCGATGTTCCGCAGGATCGGCAGAAAGAGTCCCGCCCGGCTGGTAAAGCCGATGCCCAGATTCTTTACTTGAACCAGTGGATCACCCATCGCGACAGCTAGACCGGGGCCTTCTGGGCGCGATCGATACCCAAGACCTTGGCGAGTGCGTCGGCGCTCAAGTTGATCCCGATTATCAGCGAGCTGAGCGCAACGACGGGTGCCAGCGCCGCCCACGGCGCGAACGACATGAAGCTTCGCGCATTGGAAATCATCAGGCCCCAATCCGGCGTGGGCGGCGTGGCGCCGAACCCAAGAAATGACAGCGAGCTGAACGCCAGCAACATCCATGACCAACGCATGGCGCCTTCGACCAGCAGAACATCGAGCACGTTGGGCACGAGCTCCCGCCAAACGATTGTAGACCGGCTCTCGCCGCGCGCTCGGGCAGCCGTCACGAAGTCGAGGGCCACCACATCATGCGTCGCCGCACGCGCCATCCGTATCACCGGGATGCCGTAGAAAAATCCCAGAGTGAGAATCAGCACGCCGGGACCGGAACCGACCATAACAACGATCAAGAGCAAAACCAGGATCCATGGTAGGCAGAGAAAGGCATCGACGAGACGCATCAGGATCTCGTCGAGCCGCCTGCCGACGAGGCCAAGTAAAATGCCCAAGAATCCACCCCAGGTGATGGCGAGTACCGTGGAAACGGTCGTCACGAGTAACGCCTGCCGCCCCCCGAGCATGGTGCGCGTGAATACGTCGCGTCCAAGGTTATCAGTGCCAAACCAGTGTTCGGAGGAGGGGGCGTTAAGAATAATCTGAGCGCTCAACTCTTTGAAATCGTACGGCGCGATCGCAGGCGACACGATCGCCAGAACGACGTGGAAAGCCACGAGAATGAGACCCACGCGGCCCGAGGGCCGGGAGAGCATCGCCAATAGGACAGCCAGCAATCTGACGAACACACCCTCCGGTTTGACCGGTTCTATGTTTGTCGTCGCCCTCATGGTCGCGACCTCTGCATCGTCCTGAGTCTTGGATTGGCCACCAGAGTCAACAGGTCGGCGAAGAGGTTTAGGCCGACGTATAGGGTCGCCAGGATCAGGGCGATCGCCTGTACCATCGCGAGGTCACGGAAGAATATGGCTTGGAGCATCAATCGACCGAGCCCCGGGTAGTTGAACACTACCTCGATGACGATAGTGCCCCCCAACAGCCATGCAATCGTCAAGGCGACGAGATTGATGGTCGGCAATAGAGCGTTCGGCAACACGTGCCTGAACACCATCTGCCCATAGGGAACACCCTTCAGTCGCGCCATCTGGACGTAGTCGCTTGCCATCACATCAATCACGCTAGTGCGGACCATGCGCAGTATGTGCGCCGTCATGACCAGGGCGAGCGCGACGATCGGCAGTATGATGTCGGACAGAAACTCAAATAACGGGGCGTCGGGTCGAGTAATTACGATTCCGGGGAGCCATCCGAGCCATACGCTGAAAATCAAGATTAAAACCGTGGAGCTCACAAACTCTGGGATCGTCATGGCGAAGATCGCCGTGGTGGATACCCACAGATCAGGCAGGCGATCTCGCCACAGGGCCGCGATAATCCCAAGCAGGATGGCGAGCGGAACACCTATTATCGACGCGGTAACGCCGAGGATGACCGTATTACGGAAACGCGTGCCAACGGTTTTTGAGATCAGCGTCTTGCGCTTCATGGAGACGCCAAAATCGCCTCGAACCGCGCCGAGGGTCCATTTGACGTAGCGTGTCAGGGCAGGGCGTTCGAGCCCAGAATCCCGGCGACAATTCTCCAGCCTCTTTCCCTGGGCCGCCCGCTGCAGATAGGCGGTGCAGGCATCGCCGGGCAGCACCTCGACGCCCACGAAGATAATGCCCGAGACAAGCATGATCGTCAAAACTCCGAGTGCCAACCTGCGGGCAATTAGCTTAACCATTTCGGCCCCAGCTCACGGCTTATAGCTGTCGAGTCGAGCGGGCACTTGGGAATTTTTAGTATTCATCCGAGCGGTGCAATTGCTCTGACCGAACGCAGATTTCGCGCTAGTAATCCGTGTGACTTGACGACCTACCAGGCTTTGACGGCCTGCGGGTCATATCTTCAACAATATAGAGATTTCTCTGCGGCAACGAACCTGCACCGACTCCGCCTCGGTTCTCGGCAACATCTCCAAGAATCGAGTAGATAACAATCGGGGCCCGGGTGGCTGATTGTTTAAAGGGCTCTCGCCCTGCATCCAGCCGCCCGAGCACGGACTAAATTCAACGTAGAATTCAATCCTAATTTAGGCCCACCAGTTAGTCGCTCACGTGTATGAGGTGGTAGCGGACGGCGTCTGTAAACACCGCTTGAAAGCCCGAAACTCTGGCGGTCAAAGCAACGGGCTGGTTGACGTGGTAGGGGATGAACGATCCGCCCTCCTCGTAAAGTATCCTCTGCAGTCGATGGTACAGAGCCTTACGTTTCTCGAAGTCGAGCTCCCGTCGCGCCTCGTCCAGCAACTTGTCGAAATCGGCGCGGTTCCAGTAGGTTTCGTTCCAGGGCGCGCCGCTGCGCCAGTCTTCGTTTAGAATCTGATCGGCGGGCCGCTGGCCCCACATCGTGTTCACTACTGTCTCTTTCATCCAGACTTCCGACCAATATCCGTCCGCTGGGGCCATCACTATGTTGACCTTGATACCAGCCTTCGCGACTTGTTGCTGATACGCTTCCGCCAGCGGGACGAACCTGGGATCAATGTTGCTGGTGGTCATGTCGAATTCGATGCCGTCGGGATAACCGGCTTCGGCGAGCAGCCGCTTGGCCTCGTCGATCTGCTGCGGGCAATCGAACGACGCGCGATATTGATCGCCCGTCCACACCGGGTGATCACACGTCACGATGCCGCCGCCGGGGCCCAAAACAAGGTCGACCAGGGCCTGACGATCGGTTGCTATTCGCACCGCCCTGCGGATGCGGGCGTCGGTGAAAGGCTCAGTGTCGGTTCGGAAGACGATGCCCATCCAATCGCCTGTGAAAATGCTCAGCACCTTGAACTTCGGGTTGTTCTCGAAGAGCAGTAAATTTTGTGCGGACAGATCACCGAAGCCAAGCATATCGATTTGTCCACTTTGCATCGCTTGCACGCGCGCCTGCGCATCCGCGATGCCGATGACCTCAATGGTCTCGACGCCCGGCGGCCCCTCCCAATAGTCGGGATTTGCCTTCAGAACGGTTGTCCCTTCAGGATCGAGCGTTACCAGAATAAAGGGCCCGGTTCCGATCCCCGTCGTTGCGATGGTGTCCGCCGAACCTTCCGGGATCATCCGCATACGATAATCCATCAGCTGCAACGCGAGATCCGCGTAAGGTGCCTTGAGCTTCATCTTGACGGTCAACGCGTCGACGGCCTCTATCGTGTCTACCATCGCGATGACCGACGCGGCCGGCGAATCGAATTCGGGGTCTCTGACGTGTTCCAACGTATAAACCACGTCGGCTGCGTCGAAGCTGGACCCATCGTGGAATTTGACCCCTTCACGCAACTTGAAGATCCATTCGGTCGCGCTGTCGTTTGCCGACCACTCCGTCGCCAGATTCGGCTCCGGCTCCCCACCCTCGCCCGGCCGAACCAGGCGGCTCATCGTCTTCTCGGTGACTTGCCAGAAACGACCACTGGAAGCCGGGTCGACGTCTTGCGCACCCACCCCAAGGTTGTGGGATTGGCGGAATGTCCCGCTCTGGGCATGGGCTGATGTGATTGACAACATTGCGACACTGGCCGCTGCAAAAAGGATATAACGTTTTTTCATGAATTTCCCGGTTGTTTGCCGATTGCAAGGAAGCCCATCTAGTCTTCCTTAATTTAATTATTGACTATACTCGATACTGAAGTTCGGTGCTGTGAACTTGACAGTACCATCGTGGGTGTATCCGGGGTTATTCCTGGCCGTTATGCAAAACAAGAAAAAGGATTTATTCTTTTTATCCCAAGGGATGTCGGGAGGAAACATGCTGCGCAATTGGGTGCAAAGGCGAAATTCAGTGTACTTTATTCGTTTTTTAGGAACAGAAATTTGCGCTCAAGAAGCGCTGCCGATGATGCCAGCAGCATAGCCAGCGAGTACAAGGACTGATCGCGGGTCTGACACAGCATGGTGCTCGCGACAGATCCGTCACTGCGCCATGTTTTTTTACACTGCACGATTGCCGTCGTCGATCTCGCTCAGAAGACGGCGCATGATTTTGCCGCTGGAAGTCTGCGGTACGCTGTCGACAAACTGAACGGCCCGGGGTAATTTGTAGGCGGCGAGCGTTTCCCGGCAGAAGTCAACAATCTCCTGGCCGCTGGCCTGGGCGTTTGGCTTGAGCACGACATACGCCTTGGCGAGTTCGCCCCTCGCCTCGTCCGGGATGCGGCCAACGGCGGCCAGGGCCACGGCACGATGACCACAGATGACTCGCTCCAGCTCGGCGGGGTATACGTTGTAACCAGCGGTCAGAATCATGTCTTTTTTGCGGTCCACAATCGTGAAGTAGTTGTCTTCGTCCCGGGTTGCAATATCCCCGGTGTGCATCCAGTTGCCCGGTGCCATGGCGTTCTGGGTTGCCTCGTCGTTACCGTAATAGCCCAGCATCACCAGTGGGCCGCGGACCATGAACTCGCCCTCTTCGCCGGCGCCAAGTTCCACGTTGGGGTCATCGGCTGACACAACCTTGCCTTCACTGCCGGGATACATAAGACCGATGGTGCCTGGCTTGTTGTCACCGTAATAGGGGTTCGCGGTCGCCGCACCAGCAAGCTCGGTCATTCCCCAGAGCTCTAGAACCGGCGTGGTGACACGTTCCGTCCATTCGATTGATTTTGCCGCCGGCAGGGTTTGGCCACCCACCATCGAGCGCGTGAGAGAAGACAGGTCATAGTCATCGAACTTTGGGTGGGATAGCAGGAAGTAATACACCGTCGGCACTCCATCCAGGATAGTGGCGCGGTGCTGCTGAATGGCCGACAGGACGGCTTCTTCCTCGAATCTCGGCACAATCACCAGTGTCATGCCGTACATGAAACTGCTGTTAAAGACCACCGATCCGTAGACATGGGGCAATGGCAATGAGTTCACGAGGATATCCCGGGTGGTCCGCACATGCATCAGCGCCGTACCGTGAGCATTTGTCACAATGTTGCGGTGCGAATGCATAGCGCCTTTGGGATGACCGGTAGTGCCCGATGTGTAGCAAATCGCCGCCAACTCATCGCGCCCGCGCTGTGCCACGTCAAAGGTGTCAGTGCCTGTTTTGAGCCAGTCCTCAAACGACGACGCACCGGTAACCACCTGCTCACCGAACAACACGACCTCATTGAGTTCACCATTGCCCTTGAGATCCAGCAGCGGCTCGGCCTTGTCGGCCGAACCGATAACGACCTTGGCGCCGCTGTCTTCAACGACGTACTTGACTTCATCGGGCGTCAGCATGACGTTGATCGGGTTGATCACTGCACCGGTTTTGGCGATACCATGGTAGCTAACGGCCCATTCCCAGCAGTTGGGAGAATACAGCGTCACCCGGTCTCCAGGCCCCACACCGGCTGCCTTCAGACCGTTGGCGATCCGGCAGGCCATCGCGTCGATCTGGCTGAAGCTGAGTTGTTTGTCTTCAATAATCAGCGCGGTTTTATCACCGTATAGGTGCGCGCTGACACGGGAAATATCGCCCACTGTCTGGATCATTTTGATGTTCTCCTCGATCTCTCGGTCGATCGCTATATCTTAGAGTCTTGGTAGCAGAATCAGCCCACTGGCATTGTGTCACGGATCGAAGGCCTGCCTGCCAGGGGCTCGGCCCAGTTCACTAGGTTCGGGTGGCCGTCACGCCACTCGAAATCCGGGTTCCAGCGCTCCAGGTGGAGCGCCGCGATCAACGTCATTTGGGCCATGTTAGATAATTCGCCGCCCATCACCGGATGCGTTACCTCTTTTTCCCAGGCTTCAATCAGCCTTGCGGCGCGATTACGTTCATGCGCGATCACGCCGGGAGAACGTTCCTGTTGCGGACGAAATCCTTCTCTGATCCAGACGCTAACTCCATCGGCAAGGCTTCGCGCCATCGCCTCTAATCGGCGGATGTGAAAGCCGTTGTCTCCTTCTGGCGCTTCGAACCGGGGTGCGTTATCCAGATTATCGAGATAACTGCACACCAGTTGGGATTCCTCCAGGCGCACACCATCTGGCAGAACCAGGCATGGTACTCGTCCTGATGGATTGATCTCATAATAAGGACTGTTAATAGATCGCGTTTGCGCGACGATCTGTTCAACCTTGTTCTCGAGCCCCTTTTCTAGAACTATGATGCGCGCCAATCGAGCGTAGGGTGAGTTCTGGGTTATATAAAGCCTTAAGTTAGGGTGCGAATCGGAAATAGGTCTGCTCCTTGCGAGAATCGAAATACATTTTCCTGAACATAACTGACATACGGGAAAGTGCGCATCCGTTGTTTGGTGATGTCTGGGGCGAGGTTAATGGACACAACTATATGTCGGTCTATTTAATCTCACAATAATTACCGCCAGTTAGGCTGTGCAGTTGAACTGGCGTTAATTTGAACACTGCGTTGGGGGTGCCAGCAGCAGCCCAGATTTCGGTAAAGCGCTCAAGGTCCCTGTCCAGCAGGATAGTGGGGTGCTTGACGTGACCAAGCGGTGGCACACCGCCAATAGAAAACCCGGTATTTTTTTTCACGAAAGCAGCATCGGCCTGCCCGATTGCACCACCCAGGAGTGCACCGACTTTTTTTTCATCAACCTGGTTGATTCCCGAAGCGACGATCAGTACAGGTTCGTTATCAGGTCCAGCGAAGACCAATGATTTGGCGATCTGGGCGATGGTACACCCGATAGCTTCAGCGGCTTCGGCGGCACTGCGGGTGGGTTGGTCAAACTCGAGTACGGTGTACTGTGATCCGAGGAGCTCCTGTACCCTAGCCGCCGTGGAATGCTGTACGGGTTTCATAGTTGGCAAATCTCGCACACCCAGTAGGGGGGAAGTCACCTGTGCCTGAGGATATCATTGCGGGTACGATTATTGACCCGGTGCCGGTGGCCCCGGTTAGAACATGAATAAATCCTTGTCGTCAGCACACTCTAAATCAGCTTACCGGCTGGTCGAAACCCGGCTGCAGGAAAAACTGACCTCCGGCAAGACCCGCTGTAACCTGTGTCTGTGGCGTTGTCGGCTCGACCACGGTCAGCGTGGTTTCTGCCAGGCGCACGTCAACCGCAGTGGCGTGCTTTACAACCTATCCTACGGTATTGTCTCGGCGCTGGATGTTGGCGCCATCGAGGATAAGCCGGTACGGCACTTTGCACCGGGTTCAAAGGTTCTCTCTGTGGGCAGCTATGGCTGCAGTTTTCGCTGTGGCGGTTGCCACAACCTTGATATCTCCTGGGGAACCGGGGCGCTGGATGCACTGGCCCGGGGTGAATCACGCGCGGCTTTTGTCAGCCCGCTGGCGTTGGTCGATGTGGCAATTGCGGCTGGGGTCGAAGGTATTGCCTTCACCTACTCCGAACCGGCCGTGTGGCTGGAGTATGTGCTTGACGTGGCCGCGGTAGCTCACGCGCATGATCTTTACACTGTATATGTGAGCAACAGTTTCGTTACTGATGAGGCACTGGCTTTGCTCCAGGGGCGTATCGACGTGTTGTGCTCGGACATTAAGAGTATGGACGATTCCTTCTACCAGGGCATCTGTGCCAAAGCGAGAGCTGCAGAGGTATTACATGCAATCGAACGCGCGCAGCGCCTCGGGCTTCATATCGAGACTCGTACCAACGTTATCCCGGGGTACAACGACGCGCCCGAGAACCTTGCCCGGATCGCCGCTTGGATACACCACCACCTCGGGGCCGCAAGCCCGTGGCATATCACCCGCTTTTATCCAGCGTATCGTATGAGCGCGGTTCCAGCCACGTCGGAGGAAACACTGTGGCGGGCGAGAGATGCTGGTCGTGCACAGGGCCTGCTCAATGTATATGTCTATAGCGATAAAAGTTGTGACTGTGCCTCCGGTAACGCGCCGGTAGCGCAATACCTGCCTGATTGGGCGAGTTTGCACGGGGCTAACAAATGTCCGGCTGACTGCTGTGGTGATGAGGGTATTTTGTTGAAAAAGTACGAGCGCCAGGCCGGGCTGTTAGAGCCCTGAGGGTAGAATATGCGCTTCAGCAGACAGGATCTCGCAGTATGATCAAAGCAGGCGTTATCGGTGGTACCGGCTATACCGGGGTTGAGTTGCTGCGCCTGCTGGGCGGGCACCCCGAGGCAACGCCATGTCTTATCACCTCACGAACAAAGAGCGGCACCCAGGTGGCGGAGCTTTTCCCGAGCCTGCGGGGGTTCGTTGATCTTGCGTTCTGCGATCCCGGTGCGGCGGATTTCAGTGAGTGTGACGTGGTTTTCTCGGCCACTCCCAACGGCATTGCTATGCAGCACGCACCTGGCCTGTTGGAGCAGGATATCCGGTTAGTAGATTTGTCAGCCGACTTTCGCCTCAAGGATCCGGCTGAGTGGTCGCACTGGTACGGTATGGATCACACCTGCCCGGAGCTAATCAGTGAGGCCGTTTACGGTCTGCCCGAGATCAACCGCGACAGCATCCGCAGCGCTCGGCTGGTAGCGAACCCGGGATGCTATCCGACTGCCGTGCAGCTGGGCTTTCTGCCCTTGATCGAACAGGGACTGGCCGATACCAACAACTTGATTGCAGATGCCAAATCTGGCGCCTCGGGCGCAGGCCGGGGTGCGGCAATTGGAACTCTGCTGTGCGAGGCCGGGGACTCCCTGAAAGCGTACGGTGCGTCTGGACACCGGCACCTGCCGGAGATTCGCCAGGGCTTGGCGCTTGCAGCCGGTGCACCGGTGGGCCTCACTTTTGTTCCGCACCTCGCGCCCATGATACGTGGCATCCATGCAACGCTCTATGTACGGCTGAGCGATCCCACCGTGGATCTGACCGCGCTTTTCGAGGAGCGTTATCGGGGTGAGCCATTTATTGATGTCATGCCGGCCGGATCACACCCTGATACCCGTTCCGTGCGCGGCTCAAACCATTTGCGGATTGCCTGTCACCGGCCACAGGGCGGTGAGATGGCGGTGATCCTTGTAGTGGAGGACAACCTGGTTAAGGGGGCAGCCGGCCAGGCGGTGCAAAACATGAACCTGATGTTTGGCCTTGCCGAAACTGCCGGACTCAAAGCGCCGGCATTGACGCCCTGAACTCTTGAATCCGCGTTCTTCGCAGGGTTGTTTAGTGGCTGCACAGGCCGCATATTTGCGCTTATTGGCGTTGTTTCATCCCCAGGCCGCCGGTACTCAGATATGAACGACAGTGCGGGATTGATGCTCACCGACAATGCGGTCAATCGCCTGAACGCAATGATCGAATCCAAGCGTAATCCACACTTGTGTCTGCGCGTCTACGTGCAGGGTGGGGGCTGCTCAGGTTTTCAGTACGGCTTTCAGCTGGAAGAAACCCCTGCTGGTGACGACGTCGAGTTCGAGCGGGCCGGTGTCAAGGTGGTGGTCGACCCCCTCAGTCTGCAGTACCTGTCTGGTGCTGAGGTCGATTTCATCGACGACCTGATGGGCACACGTTTCGTAGTCAACAACCCCAACGCGAACACCACCTGCGGTTGTGGTGCTTCCTTCGGCATTTAAAATCGACTTAAGGCAGGTAGACGGCGCCTAATACGGCTGGCCGGATGGCCTCGGTTACGGCTGGGATGTTGCCGGCCTGGCCGCACAGGCGCCGATGTGCGAGCCAGGCGAATACACAGGCTTCTACCCACTGTGGGGCGATGCCGAGTTCCTCGGTGGTTCGGATCGATACCTCCCCCAGTTGCGCCTGCAACTGTCGAACCAGTTCACCATTGAGCGCACCACCGCCACATAGGTAGAGCGCTGCGGTCTGTGGCGCGTGATCATGCACGGCGTTGGCAATGCTGCCTGCGGTCAGCGCTAGCAAGGTTGCCTGTACATCCGATGCTGCCTCGCTGCCATCAAGATGTGTCTGCAACCAGTCGAGGTTGAAGTGCTCGAGACCTGTCGATTTCGGCGGTGATGCCTGAAAATACGCATCTGCCAGCAACCCCTCTAGCAGGGGCTTGATGGGGGCACCGCTTGCCGCCCATGTGCCATCTCTATCGAAGAGGCCACTGCGGTGACGCCGGTACCAGTGATCTAGCAAGGTATTGCCCGGGCCGGTATCAAAACCAAGCACCTTACCGCTAGCGGACAGGTGGGTGGTATTAGCGATGCCACCGATGTTAACGATCGCGCGCTCCTCGGTGGTAGAGGAAAAAACCGCCTGGTGGAAAGCCGGTGCAAGTGGCGCACCCTGACCTCCGAGTGCCAGGTCGCCAGAGCGGAAGTCGGTTACTGTGGTGATGCCGGTTCTGGCCGCGAGTACGGCGCCGCTAGCCAGTTGCACGGTGAATTGTCGGTCGGGACAGTGGCGCACGGTCTGGCCATGGCAACCTATTGCTCTGGGGGGGCGGTCGAGACCGGCGATCAGCTCCAACGCAGCGTCGGCAAAAGCCGCACCAAGGGCCAGGTCGAGTGAGAAGACGTTCTCGAGCCGGTCGTCGTCTCCGGCGGTTACTTCATGGATGTGTTGGCGCAGATTCTCTGTTAGTGGCTGCGAATAGGTATGGAGCAAACGGATACCGGTCCCATCGATCTCGATCGCGGCCGCGTCGATGGCGTCCGCGCTGGTGCCGGACATCAGGCCGGCATAAATCTCGCCCATTAGGTAGGTCGGGCCGGAACAGCGCCGCCGGCGGACCGGGTCAGGCCCCGGTAAGTTGGTTCAGTCGCTTGGTCCAGGCCGCGGCATGCTTGAGGAAAGCAGTCTTTTCGGCGGCATTGACCGGGGCGGCCCTGGGGGTGCGCACTGTCAGCGGGTTGCGATGCTTGCCATTAACCCGAAACTCGTAGTGTAGGTGCGGGCCAGTTGCAAGTCCCGTACTGCCGATGTAGCCGATCACCTGGCCCTGATTGACACGCTGACCCTTGCGAATGCCTTTGCCATAGCGGGACAGGTGGCCGTAGAGCGTGGAGTAGCGACCGCCGTGCTTGAGGATTACAACCTTGCCGTAACCGCCCTTACGTCCGGCAAAAATCACCTTGCCGGTGCCGGTGGCCATAACTGGCGTGCCTGTGCGGCCGGCGTAGTCCACGCCCCTGTGAGCGCGCCACTTTTTCAACACTGGGTGGAAGCGCTTAAGTGAATAGCCGGAAGTAATCCGGGTAATTGCGACCGGCGAGCGCAGAAAAACCCCGCGCAGGCTGGTGCCATCGGGCGCAAAGTAGGCGCTGGTCCCGTCTTTACTGACCTGGCGCACGGCCCGGTAGTGATTGCCTGAGACCACAAATTCGGCGGCGAGAATGGCTCCTTTGCCGGCTTTTTTGCCATCAAGTGATCTTTCCTCAAAGACCACAGAGAAGCGGTCACCCTTGCGAATATCGGTAGCGAAATCAATTTGCCATTGGAAAATCGATGCAAGGCTGTAAGTGAACTGGTCGCTAAGCCCGGCCCGCAGCGCGCTGCGGTAGAGCGAGTCGGTAATCAATCCGGTGACTTCACGTTCGGTAATATCGAATTGCCGCTTGACCGTGTCTATCGAATAGTCGCCACCGGTGGCTTCAACCCGGAGCAGGGTAGTTAAGTTCTGTTGGTACTGCAGAGCAACGAGGTTGTCGTCGCTGATGCGAACTTTGAGGTGCGGGCCGATGCGTAGATTTTTCAGTGCCCGAGCCCCTGGCTTGTTGGCTATGATGATGGCAGGACGGGGATCGAGTCCGAGTTGTTTGAAGACTCGCGTCAGCGAATCGCCCTTGCGAATCTCTACTGTCTGCCAGTGTGGTGCTGGCGCTACTGGTATCGTGGCAGTAAGCGAGTCGCGGGGCGGCACCAAAGCGACCCGGGCAGTGTCACCGACGGCTGGCGTAGAGGGTCCGGTGGGAACCGCTTTGGTTGTGTGGATTACCTGTTTGGCCGGCAACGATAGGGCTACCAGTCCCTGCATGCCTGCTGGTGGCGGCAGTGTCACCACACTGGTAGTCGGTGCTTTGCTGATCGGGGGTTCTGCTACCAGCACGCTGGCGATCTGCGCCTTCAGCACCGCGGTGTCGTCAGTAGTCGGTTGGGTGCGATCGATTGAGGCATCTGGCGCACGGCCGAGCCAGATCGCGACCGCCACCGCAATGAGGATGCTGGCTATCCAGTGGGAGTGGGAGCCAAGGGCCGATGCACGCGCGGCGTAACGCGGCTTTATGACATAACGTAGATCGCGATCAAAAAGGTGTTGGCGCATCCGGGGCATGAAAAGAATCCATCGCTGGCAATCTGGGCGAGAAAACGAGCGCTACTCTACCTTCTCGGATTCACCTAGTCAAAAGGGGGTTCGGAGCTTTAGTTAAAGTAATGCTTGAACTCGGTGTGACT
>Ga0207986_1000172_pt1 | contig 31078 bp, 26 predicted proteins | sample ETNtaG_26_FD_185764 | JGI IMG/M metagenome (GOLD analysis project Ga0207986, IMG submission 185764) | Marine microbial and viral communities from oxygen minimum zone, Eastern Pacific Ocean - ETNP201302SV89 (SPAdes) (version 2) | ecosystem: Environmental > Aquatic > Marine > Oceanic ... | reverse complement strand
CCAGTAATGGTTTTCTCATCCTTTTTCACTGATCAACTGCGGCAGTAAACCGAGGTGTTTCAATTCAGTATAATGTTCTGCATCTACAGGAGGATGATCCTGTTCATGCTCCCAGGTTGACAAATAAGGCACATGAACCGCATGTGCCCCAATCTTCACAATCGGTACAATGTCAGAACGCATTGAATTTCCAATCATCATAAAACGTGAAGACTCAATTTTGTGACGCTCGAGGATTTTGCTGTATACTTCTGTAGTTTTGTCACTCACTATTTCAACTGCGTCAAAAAATTCAGCCAATCCGGAACGGGCAATTTTCGTTTCCTGATCAATCAAATCACCCTTAGTGATCAACAGCAGTGTATATTTTTGGGAAAGTTCTTCAACCACTTCACGAACATACGGTAATAATTCAATAGGTGCAGCTAACATCTCGCGGCCAAAATCCAGAATCTGCTGAATTTCATGTCCACTTACTTCACCATCAGTCAACTCAATGGAAGTTTCGATCATGGAAAGAATGAAACCTTTTATGCCATAACCAAAATGCTGTAGATTTTTTATCTGAGTCGAAAACAAAGTTTGATCAACAACTTCCTGTCCATGAGACGAAAGCATTTCTCGGAACTTTATTTGGGTCATTGTGAAAATAGACTCATTATGCCAAAGGGTATCATCGGCATCAAAGGCAATTACCTCAAACATTTTTTTGTTTGTTGTAATCAGAGCTAAGTTAAAGCAGGGAAGAAAACAGTTGGCAGAAAAGCCGGATCCGTGAATGATGGATAATAAAGGAGAAACAAGCTTGAGCAGTTTTACTAAGTTCAGCTTAGGGTGAGCTTAAAACCTCACCCTACAGGCTTTACTAATTTTGGCACTGACGCTCCTCAACTAACATTTCGTTTAAAGAGTCACGCATAACGTTGATCATGATCACGTCCCTGCGCGTCTTTGCCGATGACTCCAACAGATCCAGTCCCAGATCTATTGATATGTCTTGCTGAGTCAAGTCTTCCAACTGCAAAACTATATGCTTAAGCGAAGAATTCATCTTCCTCCTTACGGCTTCAGGTTAACCGGATATTGCTGCTCGATTCAGAATAAACCGTGCATATTAAAGGTGTTACTCCGGTGTACCGCTATCCTAATGCAGTTACTATGCCTCCGATAATTGTTTTAAAAGACGTGCCGTTTCAATCGCGCTGACTGTCGCGTCACGGCCCTGGTTACCAGCTTTTGTGCCAGAACGTTCAATGGCTTGTTCAATGGTATCCGTAGTCAGGAGACCAAAACTAACTGGAATTCCGGTTTCCAGCGAAGCGCTTGCAATTCCACTTGATGCATTTGCGCAGACGTAATCGTAATGTGACGTTGCTCCGCGAATCACTGCGCCCAGACAGACGACAGCGTCATATTTGCCACTGGCGGCAAGTGTCTTTGCCGCTAAAGGCAGCTCAAAAGCTCCTGGCACACGTACAACTGTCACCTTATCTTTACTCCCACCGTGACGTGTAACTGTGTCAAGCGCGCCCTCCAGCAAACGCTCACAGACAAATTCATTAAATCTTGCTACCACAAAGGCTATTCTCAGCTCTGCTGCAAGTAAATCACCTTCAATTTGAAGCATCTTTCTCCTCTTACTTTAGTTTGTTCTCAATCAGTTTAGGGCAAAAACTAGGTTGATTTATCAAAATCCCTGAGCACCTTATAATGAAAAATTCCTGTATCATGCTTATCACTCCAGTAAACACGAAGCGCGTAATTACCCACATATTCACTTTTCTCCGGCCTGATATCTTTGGGGATAGTATTTGAATCCAAGGTTTTTTCACCACTGAGCTCATCCACACAACTCGCGCATGGACAGGCGTCACGCAGATCAAAGTAACTTATGTGACTTTCATGACCATCCTGCCAGAGGATGTAAATATCCTCTGCTAAGATAATTTTTTCAGGTTTGGCTTTTTTCTTTACTTTAAGCATAGTAGGCTAAGCATTCGCTAAGAACATTAATTAATAGTATTTCTAGTTTCATAAAATTGAATTTCCTGCTAATTTACAACAATTGAAAGAACAACTCAAGCATTCGTTGACAGAACAGCATCTGCAATGAGGACGAATAAAATTATTATTTTCAACCTGATTTAAGCAAAAGTATGGCGACAGAATCAGCAAAGCAAAAACCGGAAGTAAAATTTGGAAACGCTGCGGAGGCTTCCCTCGACACAGTTAAGAAGGCTCCTGAAGAGACACAGCAACAATTCCATTCGGTCTCATCCAAAGGTGATTCCCTGAAACTGGTGGGCGAGGAAGTGCTCAGTTGCGAATCAAAAGATGATTTGAAAACTAATTTGCCTAAAGCAATTGTGGTGAAGAAAAATCTAAAAAAAGATGTTGAAACCCTCTATGAGAGCTTTAAAAACTTTGAAAAAACGCATGATAATCCTAAAGAGATTAAAGAATTCAAACATGCGTGCAACACAGTGATTCGGGAGGCGCAAAAGTCACACAGCGCAATCAAAGACAAAGTTTATACAATTTACGATAAAAAGAAATAATTCCCTTCCCTGATATTTTTTTACATCCATTCCATGGATTCCGGAAAACTAATCACTTTTGAGGGCCTTGACGGCTGCGGAAAAAGCACCCAACTGGAAAAAGCAACTGAATGGTTGAACGCACAGGGTTACTCTGTTCTCAAAACGCGTCAACCTGGCGGTACCGTAATCGGCCAGCAAATACGGAGTATCCTGCTTAATCCGGAACATGAGGAACTTCAACCGGAAAGTGAATTGCTGCTCTATCTGGCTGACCGGATACAGCATCTTCAGGATTCAATCCTGCCTGCAAAAACTGCTGGTAAAATTGTTCTCTGTGATCGTTTTCATGACTCAACCGTTGCCTATCAGGGTTACGGAAGGGGCTTGAATTTAAACAGTATTGAATCCATTGTCGCACACTGCATCAACCCTTACTCACCGGATTTAACCATCCTGCTGAATATTGCTCCAGAAGCAGTTGCTTCACGTCTTGAACACCGACAGGAACACACAGAAAAAGATCGTCTAGATTTGGAATCTTTAAGTTTTTTCAAACGTGTTGCGCAAGGTTTTCAGAAGTTGGCGGCAGCAGAACCTGAACGTTTTGTCTGCATCAACGGTGAGCAGGACATTGAGCTTATCCATCAGGAAATTATCAACATTTTACAGCAGCGATTCAAACTCTCTTAAAGAGTCAAACTACCCCCCAGACTATGAAAAAGGAATAAGATGAGAAGCACTTTTTTTCAACAGCCTCTTGAGTATCAACTTGAAGTTGAAGGAGAGAACTGGGATCAGGGTGGTATTATTAAAGGTAAGCTTCGTGTACGGAACATGAGTGCTGCCGCCGTGAATGTCAAAACTGTTCAGATTGTGCTGGCGCACGGTCTAATAAAAGCGATCAAAGAAAAAGGAGAGGTCGGCTGGGAAATTCAGCAAAAACGGCTAATCGCACAAGATATATCACTGCAACCAGGAGGAGAGCAAAGTAGCGAGTGGAGTTTTGATTTGCCTACAGACTGTCCGATTACGGACAAACAGGGCGGTTTGTTTTTGCTTTTTGGTGATGATGACGTTCTCTCTGCGGGCGGCAGGCTGGATTTGAAGATTCAGTTGCATCCAATCCTGCAAAGTTTCCTACAGACATTTACAACGCAATTTCGCTTCCTGCTAAAATATCAAAAACGAAAAGCGGAATGGACAGAGGTTAAACTGGTTCCACCTGATTCACGTGAGTTTCCTAACATGGATTATGTTTATTGCTTCCTGAGGATTCATCAGGAAAAGTTGGAAGCACACTATCGTTTCAAAATGAAAGGACTCGGACGCAGCGGGCAACAAATGACAATCACAAAAAAGAATCGTGAAATTGAGCAGAGTATCCCGCAGGAAAATTATCTCCAGCCGGGAGGATTCCCAAATCGAGCCTGTTTTCGTGAAAACATTGATCAAGCCCTTAATATTGCCAGACCGGAAGTGATTTTTTAGTCTGGTTTAAAAATAATGCAACAGGTAGATCAGCGTGTATAAGGCTGATCCAGCACAAACTCCAAATCATCAGTTCCCAAAGATATTAAACTTTCTGAACGTCCAATTATTTCTCCGGGAACCGATTGAAAAGGCTGGTTGTTTTTGTCGGTTAAAATACGGAGGGAATATTTTCCATTCAGGGCTTGACCACCCATTGCGTTTGCCTGACCAATACTGAATTTTTGCGGAGGGATAAAATTGTCAACCATTTTGATTGCTACAGGACGCCCCTGCTTCGGATCAAAAAGCATGATGACCAGACGCTCTGTCGAATCAAGCTGATCCTGCAAATCTGATGCTACAACAACTATTCCACTAATACTTGTTTCCGGAGTATCAATTTTGGCCACTAAAAGTTCCGCTGGGAAACTCTGGAAAGGCCGGTCCACAGAATATTCTACCCCCTCAGTTCCAAGTAAAATCGGCTGAGATAGCGGCCCAATCACCTCACCTACTGAAGGCCGGTTTGGATTTCCGTTTTTATCAGTAAGTACAAGCAAACGATAGGAACCGCTTAGAGCTTGCCCTGCGTCAGACTGTCCAACACTGAAAGTTAAGGGCGGTAAAAAAGGATTGATAATTTTTGAAGCAACCAGTTCCAGCGTTTCCGGATCGAAGAGTAAAACGTGGGCATTGTCGGTTTTTATGATCCCACCGCCTACTCCCGGAGCAGAGAGGATTATCCCGCTGATGCTGTACTTTAACTGAGTCGTCTCCCGATTTACTTCATTCCAGAGAGCATAAACGGTCAGTCCCGAAAAAACGATAAAAGCCGCCAAAAAAATAAGTTTGTTTTTGCTCACTTTAATTTTTTTAAGCGCTTGTTAAACCAGTACTTCTGCCTGAGGTGTAGTGGGCAGACTCGTGCTACCCATTAAATATTTATCGATACAGCGTGCCACTTCTCGACCTTCCCAGATAGCCCAGACTACGATCGACGCACCACGGTTTGCGTCACCGGCCACAAAGATACCGTCTTCGCTGGTCATAAAATTTTCATCTGCATAAACATCAAACATCGGTTGTGCGTTTTTCAGCATTTTTTTCAATTGCTGCGGTGAACTGGTTTTATCTGCGCCACGAACATTCAGCTCAACTCCAAGATCTTCAAGCAAGCCTTCCACTTTTGGACCTAAAAATCCCATAGCCAGCAAGATTAAATCCGCAGGTACAGTGAATTCTGAACCAGGAACACGCTGCATCGTCATCCGTCCGCCGGCGGAGCTTTTGCTCTTTTCGACTTTCCATTCTACATTTACCGCCTGTAAAGCTTTAACCCGACCATGACCATCGTTTGAAATACTTTCTGTCAAAATATTTGCTCTACAATCTGGATCCGCTTCTTGATGCACCGGAGTCGGGCGCGGCACCATATCTACCAGTTCGAACTGGTGAATATGCGGATCCGCACCCTGGCGATTGAGGTTACCCAGACAATCTGCCGCTGTAAATCCGCCTCCAAGAATTACCGCTTTTTTGCCGGCGGATTCAATATTTTGTGTTGGCTGGATTGAATCTCCAGCTACCTCACGGTTACGCTGAGGAAGGTAATCCATCGCGTAATGTACACCTTCCAGTTCACTGCCGTTCACCAGCAGTTTTCGTGCGTGCTGTGCACCGGTGGCCAACAGTATGGCGTCAAAACTACCGCGCAGTTCTTCGACCGAATAATCAATACCTACATTGACTCCTGTGCGGAACTCAACTCCTTCTGCACGGAGTTGTTCAACACGCCTGGAGACAACATTTTTTTCCAGTTTGAAATCCGGAATTCCGTAAACCAGCAATCCTCCTATTCTGTCATCTTTTTCAAAAACAGTCACCGCATGGCCAGCACGCCGTAACTGCTGTGCAGCAGCCAGTCCAGCTGGTCCTGAACCAACAATGGCGATCCGCTTATCAGTCAGTTTTTCAGGAGGAAGAGGTTTGATCCAATCTTCTTTCCAGCCTTGTTCTGCAATGTGTTTTTCAATTTCTTCAATTGTGACGACATTAACTTTCTGCTGTTTTTCAGCTGCATTCACAGTATAATGCTCATTCAGTACACATACATCCTCACAGGGTGCAGGACAAATACGACCGGTGAATTCCGGAAAATTATTGGTACTGTGCAAAGCCGCAAGCGCCTCTTTCCAGTGTCCGCGGTAGACGAGATCGTTCCAGTCCGGAATCATATTCCCCAAGGGGCAGCCCATATGACAGAACGGAACCCCGCAATCCATACAGCGTGAAGCTTGACGCTCGAGATTTTCCGCAGGAAAAAAAGTTTCGTATTCCTGAAAATCACTCACCCTTTCCTCAACCGGACGCAGCGGCGGGGATTCTTTTTTAAATTCTAAAAATCCTGTATTTTTTCCCATACTAAGCCGCTGTTTTCTCTTTGCAGGATCCAGATTCTTTTTCCATTTTTTCCAAAACTGCCCGGTATTCAATAGGCATAACTTTTACAAATTTCACCAAAACCTCATCCCATTTTTTCAGTAATTTTTCTGCAAGTTCACTCCCTGTGTACTGCTGATGCCGCTCAATCCACTTCTGCAGCCAGAGTTTTTCTTCCGCATCATCCACGCTTTCCAAATCCACCATACCGCTGTTGCAGTTCGCCGTGAAATTCCCTTTTTCATCATAAACATAAGAGATTCCGCCACTCATGCCTGCGGCAAAATTCTTTCCTGTTTCTCCGAGTACGATCACTTTACCGCCGGTCATGTATTCACAACCGTGATCACCTACACCCTCAACCACTGCGTTTGCACCGCTGTTACGGACAGCAAAACGCTCACCGGCAATTCCGCTGAAAAAGACCTCGCCTGAAGTTGCGCCGTAAAGCACTGTGTTGCCGACTAGAATATTACTTTCAGCGCGGAAAGATGATTCCACCGGAGGATAAACAACCAGACGCCCGCCACTCAAACCTTTACCGGTGTAGTCATTTGCGTCACCTTCCAGTTCCAGCGTCACTCCTGGTGCCAGAAACGCACCGAAGCTTTGTCCTGCGGAACCGTTGAATTTGCAGTGAATCGTATTGTCCGCTAAACCTTTTGCACCGTATTTTTTGGCAATTTTACTGCTCAACATTGTCCCAACCGCACGGTTAACATTGACGATAGGCAAAGAAAACTCAACCGGCTTTTCTTCTTCCAGAGCAGCTTTTGCCTGTGTTATCAGTTCATGATCGAGTTGCTTGTCCAGTCCATGATCCTGCTCCTGGGTGCAGAATCGGCTGTCATCTTCACCAACCGGAACTTGATGCAGCAGAGCGGACAAATCAACTTTTCCCGCTTTCCAGTGTTTTATGCCTGTACGTTGCTTCAACATATCTGTACGTCCGACCATGTCGTCTATTTTACGGAAACCCAGTTCAGCCATTATTTTGCGTAATTCTTCCGCCACAAAAAAGAAATAGTTGATAACGTGTTCCGGCTGACCGCGAAACTTTTTGCGCAATTCTGGATTTTGGGTGGCAATACCTACAGGACAAGTATTAAGGTGACATTTACGCATCATAATACAACCGATCGCAATCAGCGGCATAGTAGCGAAACCATACTCTTCCGCACCAAGTAAAGCGGCAATTGCCACATCACGTCCTGTTTTAAGCTGACCGTCGGTTTGCAGTCTTACTCGTCCACGCAGATGATTCAACATCAAAGTCTGGTGTGCTTCTGAAAGTCCCAGTTCCCATGGAATACCGGCATGTTTGATTGATGTCAGCGGTGACGCGCCAGTCCCACCGTCGTGTCCGGCGATGGTGATTATATCCGCGTGGGCTTTTGCGACTCCGGCTGAAATTGTGCCGACTCCTGCTTCCGCAACCAGTTTGACATTTATTTTTGCAGTTGGATTAGCATTTTTCAGATCAAAGATGAGCTGCGCCAGATCTTCAATCGAATAAATATCATGATGCGGCGGCGGAGAAATCAGCGTTACTCCAGGAGTTGAATTGCGGACTTTCGCTATTTCATCACTGACTTTATTTCCGGGCAGTTGTCCACCCTCTCCCGGCTTTGCGCCCTGGGCGACCTTGATTTGAAGTTCGTTGCAGTTGACTAGATAATTGATAGTGACTCCAAAACGTCCGGATGCAACCTGCTTTACGTTACTCACCGGCCAGTCACCGTTGTCCTTTTTTTCGAAACGCCGCGGATCTTCTCCACCTTCTCCGCTGTTGCTGCGTCCTCCGATACGGTTCATTGCGACCGCCAGAGTTTCGTGTGACTCGATACTGATCGAACCAAATGACATTGCTCCTGTCACAAAGCGTTTGACTATTTCAGCCGCGGGTTCAACTTCATCCAGCAAAATTGGATAACCTTCCGCAAACTCGAACAAACTTCTTGGTGTTGAGAAACGCTGAGCTTGATCGTTGACCAGCATTGAAAAATCATCGTATGAGTCCTGGCTGTTTTTACGTACTGCATTCTGCAGGGTATTTGACATCACAGGATTTATCTGATGAAATTCCCCGCGCCGACGCCAATGATAAAATCCGCCACCGGGCAGGATGCTGTTTGTATCAGCAGTTTCCTCTAGTGCATTCCCGTGCCTCAACAAACTTTCCTGAGCAATTTCCTCAATACCAACACCATTTATTCTGGAAGGTGTTCCTGAAAAATGGCCATGAACCAGATCTTCATTCAAACCTATTGCTTCAAATATCTGCGCCCCGCGGTAACTTTGAATAGTAGAAATTCCCATTTTCGAAAAGACCTTGTACATGCCTTTGCGGATGGCTTGCAGATAATTCTCATTTGCTTGTTCACGTGTCAGTTCAGGCGGTAAGGCTTTTTGCCTTATCAGCTGTTCAAAAGTTTCAAAAGCAAGATAAGGATTTATCGCCCCTGCTCCGTAACTTACCAGCAAACAAAAATGTGCGATTTCTCGCGCTTCACCGGTTTCAACAATTATTCCTGTTTTGTAACGTTTCCTTTTCAGAATCAGGTGATGGTGTACTGCTGCTACTGCCAGAAGCGCAGGAATTGGAACCTGCTCTTTTCCTGCTCCACGGTCACTTAAAAGAAGAAAAGCACTGCCTGATTTCACCGCGTTTTCTGCCTGTCTGCAGAGTTGGCTGAGCGCGGCGGCTAATCCGTCTACACCCTTTTCCGCATCAAAAAGCATACTTAATGTTGATGAGTAAAAATCCTGATTGTCGAGTGCTTTAAGCTGCGCAAGCTGTTCGTTACTCAGCACAGGATGCTCGAGTTTAAGCATCCGCGCGTGTTCCGGACTGGGTTCAAGAATATTCTTTTGCGGTCCAAGACGGCTGGTTAGAGACATCACCAGTTCTTCCCTGATCGCATCTACTGGAGGGTTACTGACCTGCGCGAAAATCTGCTTGAAATAATCGTATAGTAAGCGTGGCTTATCGGACAATACCGCCAGGGGGGTATCGTTACCCATTGATCCGGAAGCTTCCACACCGTCTACCACCATTGGTGTCAGCAGCAAATTCAGATCCTCAGTTGTATAACCAAAAATTTTCTGCCGTAGTAACAGTGTGTCGAAATCAGTTTCCGGAACTATTTTGGGTTTTGGCAAATGCGACAATTCGAGCACATTATCCTTCAGCCATTTTGCATAAGGTTGAGCAGAGCAGATTTCTTTTTTCAGTTCAGCGTCATCGATTATCCGTCCCTCTTCCGTGTCCACGAGAAACATTTTACCAGGTTGTAAACGCCCTTTGTATTTTATATTCTCCGGATCAACATCCACCGCGCCGACTTCGGAACCCATAATCACAAAATCATCTTTTGTAACGACATAACGTGAGGGGCGTAAACCGTTACGGTCGAGAGTAGCGCCTATACGGACACCATCCGTAAAAGTGAGAGAAGCGGGTCCATCCCACGGTTCCATCAAGTGATCATGAAATTCATAAAAAGCCTGTTTTTCAGGATTCATATCCGGGTTCTTCTCCCATGCTTCCGGAACCATCATCATCATTGCATGCGGAAGAGAGTAACCGGATTGAATGAGGAATTCGAAGACATTATCCATGCAGGCAGAGTCACTGCCTCTTGGGATAATGATGGGCTGCAATTCGCGGATATTATCATACAAAGGAGACGCTAAGGTCGGGCGCCGCCCGAGCATCCAGTTGATATTACCGCGTAATGAATTGATTTCTCCATTGTGTGCCAGATTACGGAAAGGCTGAACCAGATCCCAGCGCGGAAAGGTGTTGGTCGGGAAACGAGTATGAACTAAGGCCATTGCGCTGCTCAAACGCGGATCCGACAAATCCGGGAAAAAATATTCCATCTGATGAGGGATTAACATACCTTTATAGACAATTGTCCGTGAAGACATGCTGGTAATTATCATGTCCTCAACATCCTGCAGAGCAGTGCGGACAGCTTTACGCGTTATGTACAATTTGCGTTCGAACTGTTCCTGGTCATAATTTCCCAACCTGCGGTGACCCATGAACAACTGGCGCATGGCAGGCATTGAGGAACGCGCCTGCTTTCCCACGTAATCAAGATTTATCGGCACATCACGCCAACCAAGCAGATCCATCCCCTTTTCAACAATATGACTCTCAATTACCTCACCGCAATGTCTCCGCGCGACAGGATCCTGAGGAAGGAAAATAGAGGCAATTCCATATTCTCCTGCTTCAGGCAGATAAAAACCTGCTTTCTGGCATTTTTCAACAAAAAAATGATGTGGAATTTGAATCAATATTCCGGAACCGTCTCCTGTGTCCGGATCCGCACCCAACGCTCCGCGGTGATCCAGGTTACAGAGTAAACGCAGTCCCTGCTGGACAATCTGGTGAGATTTGCGGTTTTTCATCTGAACCACAAATCCTACACCGCAATTGTCATGCTCAAATTGGGGATCGTAAAGTCCCTGCTTTTCCGGATATTTAAACTTCATGAAAAATAGACCTGTTTTTTTAACTGCTAATGCTGTCGGGATAAGTTGTAATTTCGCCTAGAACGGGAAATCTTATTCATAGCTGGTACTTCGTAAAATGCTCTAAACCGTGCCCATCGAAGGTAGCGATAAATCTTGTTTAGGCAACCGCACTCAGATCATTGAGATTTCTCCCTATGTTTGTAATGACGGATAGACGAAATTATTACTTTTTACGAAGCCTCAGTTAAGACTTAAAGCTATTTTGGAATAGCTGCTATAGCTCTCAAAGTAGAACAGAAATTCCACCCAAAATCAAGTTATTAGAGTAACAGAATAAATGAAAATGCGGACTGAAACTGATCCCTTGGTGAATCAGTCCTGCATTTCCGGGGTTTTGATGCGGTTGATGATTTGCTGCTGGGCAATCGAAAGGACATTGCTCGTCACCCAATACAAAGTCAAACCTGATGGAAAGGTAAAGGTGAAGATAGTAAAAATAAAGGGCAGCATCTGCATGACTTTCGCTTGAGTGGAATCCATCATCGCGGTTTGCGGAGTCAGTTTTTGCTGAAAGTACATGGACGCGCCCATCAGCAAAGGTGTGATTCCGAGACCATCCGGCTGAGACAGATCACTGATCCAAAACATGAAAGGAGCATGCCGTAATTCCACTGCACTTGAAAGTGAGCTGTAAAGCGCGAAAAATACCGGAATCTGCAACAGCATCGGCAAACAACCACCAAGCGGATTCACCCTGTTTTTGCGGTAAAGCTCCATCATTTCCTTGTTGAGCTTTTCCTTATTGTTCTTGTACTTTGCCTGCAGCTTTTTCATCCTCGGAGACAATTGCTGCATCCGCTTCATACTTTTCATCCCTTTGAAAGTCAGTGGGAACAAAACTAAACGTACAATAATTGTCAAAATAATGATAGCAACTCCGTAGTTTCCAACATAACCGTAAATCAAACGCAGCAGGTCCAGCAACGGTCCGGCCAGTATCTCCAGCGTCATATCGTGGGAAACCACCAGGTTGTGTCCAAATTTCAGTAACTCTTCATCCTCTTTCGGACCATAATACATGCGAAAATCTGACTCAACCAGCAGGTTAGGCTGCAAATTAGTCGGAGGTAGAGCAACCCCAAAGTAAGGTGATAACAAGCGCTCACCCTGAACATTAGGTTGAGGATCAGAGAGATATGCGCCTGCCCGGAATAACCCGTTGCGTACAGTAGTCATTGGTACAGCTGCACTGATGAAATATTGATCTTCAACTCCGAGCCATTTCATTTGAGTGACAGGAAGTTCGCCTTCTATGTTGTCAGTAGTTTCTGTCTGCAGACTTTCATCAAAATAGAAAACAGGACCTTCATGAGAAACCTGGCTCATGCCGCCGTTACTGTCAGAAAGACGTTGTTCTCCAAAAAAGTAAAGCACTTCAACTGCCTGCGCTTCATTCGAACGGTTGATCAACTGCACGCGGTAATTTATAATATAACTGTCCGGAGTCACCTCGAAATACTTAATCAACTGGAGTCCGTTTAATACCGGAGAGGTCAGAGTCAGCGTAACTTTTCCTTCACCTTCATCCAGCACAATTTCCTCCGCGCTTGTGGCAAAGACCGCATTACGGAAGAGCGCACTTGTTTTGGGATCATTCTTAAACTCCTGAGTAAAAGCGGGTACTTCTGAAAGGTGATTACCGAACATCTGCACACGGTTATCTTCCGTGACTTCATCTCGATAATCCGGCCCGATAAAACTCGTTAACATCGGAAACCAAGTGCTTAGCGTAAGACGTGGTTTGGTATGTTTAAAATGCTTTAACTGCAGGCTTTTAGCAATTCCGCCACGTGTGTCTAAAACAAGCCGGTAATTATCTGTTTCTATGCTTACTTCTTTGGAGGGCAAACTACTGCCTACTTCTGCGATCGAGGCCAAAGGTGCTGCTGTAGAAAGAGTTGAATCGGAGTATCCTGTCTCTGCTGTTTCTGTTCTCGATGAAGCTGAGTTATGCTCAGTCAACGTCTGATCAACAGTATTGACAACTTCCCGCGGCGGTGGTTCCGGTGGTGGAAAGAGAGTATACCAGCCAACCATGATGGCGCCGGAGAGTACAACTGCAAGTAGAGTATTTTTATCCATAAAAATTTACTAGAATTATTTTCTTTCGCAAAGTCCAGAGCAATCAGCAAACACGCTGACATTGTCTCCGGGAACCTGATCTACGCCTCCGGGATGAAGCGGATTACATTTTAATATACGCCGCAGGCTCAGATACGACCCTTTCCAGAAACCAAGTCTTTTGTAAGATTCCAGCGCATAGGCTGAGCAACTTGGATAAAATCTGCAGGAAGCTGGTAAAAACGGTGACAGCCAATAGCGGTATGCTTTGATAAACCCCACCATCACGCGCTGGAAAAAGCAGCTCATAGCCTTGTTAGCAGAAATTTTGCGGAAAGTCCCAAAGCTCTGTGCTGCCGGACTCTGCTTCGTATCTTCCGTTTCAATTACTGGATTCATGATTTAAATCGTTGAAAAACCGACTGACCTGACGCAGGACATAAGCAGATTCCAACTTGTGCTTTGGAGGGTTGGTTACAAAAAAACAAATATCAAATACATAGTTCAGGTGAGAACGTTCCTGACGGACCGCTTCCCTGATAAACCGCTTGATCTGATTCCGGCAAGGGGCATTTCCGACCTTCTTTTTAACGGAGATTGAAAAACGGCTGGACTCAGCTTCTGTCATCTTGTATTTGACACCAATCGGTCCCAAAGATTGATAGACACCCTGCTCGAAAACTTCCCTGACTGCTCGGCTGTTCTGCAGCCTTGCTGATTTCGGGAAAGTATTCCGCAGACTCATGCACTGAGGCGTTTTCTGCCTTTGGCGCGTCGACGTTTAATAACTCTGCGACCTCCTGGAGTCGCCATGCGGGCACGGAACCCATGCTTCTTCTTGCGCCGCCGGTTGTTCGGCTGGAAAGTACGTTTCATTGCTTAATTATAATATTCGGTGTTATGTGAATGCTGCGGTTTTTATCTCGTTCCTGCTTGATAAACAAATCTGCAGTTGTTAATCTTTAACAGTTCATCCTGAATGGAACAATTGAATTTATCTATTAAACCTACGAAGTTTAACTCATTTCATTTTGCATGACAAGCTTTTTAGTATTCCTACACTCGACTCTATTCCCTGACAGCAACAAGAGCCTCTCTTAAATATTGCTTTGCGCCTTAGTACATTTTTTATTTTATCCGTCATATCCGTGGCTAAAAGCACAGTGCCATTTTCATATTATCCGTCTTATCCGTGGCTATATTCTATGTGTCTCAAAACATCAGTGCCTTCTTTCACTTTGATACTTTGTATCTTCTTTTAATTTTGCCTGAATGAACTTTGCTAGAATCCGGATCTGCGTGAATGGCAAACATGCTCCCCATGTAACCCCTTTAAAAGCTGAATCTAACTAAGCTTGTTTGTTGCACAGAATTGATTTCAGCTTTTATCCAAAACAGCAACTATTTCCTAAAGAAAAAATCCGGACTGCCGATGTTAGGGAGAACTGCATAAAATCCATTCAAAATTTTATGGTGCAGATCTATTAACAGCTAAAGAAAAATAACTGCGTGCCGATAAGAGCTCAAGAGAACTTTTTTCAGCACACTGGAAATAAAACAACATGGCATTGCGAGTCAATTCAAATATTGCAGCACTGAACGCGCTGAGGCACCTGCAGCAGACTGAGCGGGAATTGGGTCAAAACCTGGAACGATTGTCTTCCGGGCGGAAACTCAATCATGCGGCCGATGGACCTGCATCTCTAGTGATTTCTGAACAGATGAAAACGCAGATTTCAGGGCTGGGACAAGCAATCCGTAACTCCGAATCATCCATTTCAATGATTCAAACCACAGAAGGCGCCTTAAATGAAGTTAGCAACATGTTAATCAATTTACGCCAATTGGCGGTACATGCTGCAAATGAAGGTATTAATGACGAAAAAATTCTGCAGGCTGACCAGAATGAAGTTGAAAACATTCTCTCAACTTTAAAAAATATTTCCCGTAATACTCAATTTGGCACACGAACATTGCTTGACGGTAGTAACTCCGCAACAGGAGTTGCTGTTGGAGACGGCCTCGAATTTGTTTCTGCTTCAGAAGGTTCAAAATCAACAGCAGCAGATGGATTCAAAGTTGATATCACTCAAGTTGCGACACGCTCAATGGCAGTTGGTACACGCAGGTTGAGCCTGCAGGATGTTTCATCGTCTGATCCTAATAACTCGATTTCATTTGTGATCAATGAAGGTGGACGTACAGTTTCAATCGATCTGAAAAACAACAACGAATTACGACAGACAATTGAAAAACTGGTCAGTTCAGCAAAACGCAATGGTACTCCGGAATCAAAACTGAGAACGGAACGTGCAATTCAACAGTTGATTGCGCACGAAATGCAAAGAGTAACAGACGAAGCAGGGATGGAGCTGGATGTTTTTATTTATCGACCCTCAGATAATTTAGGCCCCTTTCTGGAAAACTTCGATACCTTGAATGACGCCCTGAAAGAGATCGCCAGAACACCTGGAGAGATCAACGAATTTGTCACAGGAATGGATGAAGTTATCGTTTTGAGACATCGTCAGTTCGGTAGTGATCCGGGCTTTACTGTTTCCTCAACTTTGGACAACTATTTTGGTGCTGATACAAAAGCACACGAAGCGGTTTATGCTCTTTCCGGCCGTGATGTGGAAGGCACAATCGGTGGATTGCCGGAGGTGAGTGCAGGCGGAGCTGCGATGGGACGCGGGCAGTTCCTCACAGGTGCTCCCGGTGCAGAAGCCGAAGGAGTTACCCTGAAGTACGGTGAAACAACAGACGATGTGATTTACGAAATTTTTAATCGTACTGATAACCGCTTTACCGGATTGCTCAAACGTGAGCAAGACAATGAGTTCCTGGTAGGCGAGGATATTGACGGTTTTGTACATGTTTCACAAAATTCTCTTGTTTTTCAAATTGGTCCGAATCTAGGTCAATTGCGGCGTTTTTCGGTAGACAGTATTGATCCGGAACAACTTGCAAATAGAGTCGACAACGACAGTAGGTTCCAAAGTTTAGCAGAAATTGATGTGCTGGACGCAAATGCGGCACAAGACTCACTGATGCTGATTGATCAGGCAATTGATGATGTTTCCACGATGCGTGGAAATTTAGGTTCATTCCAGAAAAATGCGCTGGAGGCAAATTTACACAGTTTGCGTGTTTCAAAGGAAAACCTGACTGCTTCAGAATCTCTGCTGGCTGATACAGATATGGCTCAGGAGATGAGTTCGCTGGTCAAGAATCAAATCCTGCTTTCTTCCGGAACAGCAATGTTGGCACAGGCCAATCAGGTTCCTCAGTCCGTTTTACAGTTGCTGAATTCAAACGGCTGATTGGAATGTTTTTTGAAATGATTTCTAGCGGTCGGTTCGCTTTGAACCGGCAAAATAGAAATCTATTTTATATCAGGTAGTTGACTAAAATCAACTAGGCAAATTTCTGCCTTTTTTCCGGAGAGTGATCCGGTAGTTGAGAAAACCTGCTTGCTTCAAAAAACGGAACCGTCTTGGCAGAACTAAATCCGAACGCGATTACCGGCTTAGGCTCAAAACTGAATACGAGGGAGATCGTCGATCGCTTTATGGCAATCGAGCAGCGTCGTATCAAACCTGTGGAAGCCCGTAAAGAACAGAAAGTAAGCGAGTTAGAGGCTTGGGAAGCCGTGAAATCGGAGTTGAATAAACTCCAGGGTGTAACCGAAGCACTCGACAAATTTGAAATCTGGGAAGCCCGAAAAGTAGAGACTAGTGATCCGGATGTTATAGTCCCAAAAGCACGGAAAGATTCTGTACCGGGCAGACACTCTGTTATCGTTGAGTCTGTTGCTTTATCACATCAAATAACCTCACAGGGATTTGAGAGTGATACCACACGTATCGGCACCGGAAAAGTGCAGATCAAAGTTGGAAACGATGAGGATGAGTTACCGATCACGATTAATCTTGCTGAAGGTAAAGATACGCTCGTTGACCTGAAAAAGGCTATCAACAATTCAGACGCGAATGTTGAAGCATACATCGCCAAAACACACGGTGATACACCTTATCGTTTGCTGCTGACCAGTAATCTAAATGGTGAAAAGGGACGAATTAGTATTGACGTAAATCTGCAGGGCGGTGAAGTTGAAGCGCCGAGTTACGAAAATACATATGAAAAAACTGCGAGTTGGAAGGGCTTTGACGTAAAAACCCCTGAAGCGACTTCCGGTGCAGGATTTGGTGGTTCAACCAATATAGTTGAAGTCGGGGGAACCTACGATGGAGAAGAGGATAACGTCTTTACTTTTCAGGTAGTCCGTTCCGGAATGATACCTTCTGATTCCGGTGTACTCATCGGTTGGAAGGACAAGAACGGTAGAGAGGGTGAAATAGAAATCAATAAATTTAATTATATCCCGGGAAGTCCGCTCGACATTACTGACGGATTAAAATTATTGATAAGTGACGGTGAAGTGGTTGCAGGTGATACTTTTACTGTAGATGTTAACGCGGAAAAATCTGATTTGCTCTGGTGGTTGAGTGATGCGGAGCGTGCACCTAAGATTTCACAACCGTCCGACTGGAGCAGTAAGGCATCAGAAGGCGGAGTTAGAGTTGTAGGTACTTATGACGGTGCGGAGGATGATACTGTAGTTTTTCGAGTTGAAGGCAATGGACAGGTCGGAGGGCCAAGTCCGCTTAAACTGCATTATGAATTCTCTGAGAGCGGGGAAAAGGGTTCTGTCAACATTGGTGAACCGTATTTGGGAGATGTAGGTAAAGGGGGGCCATTTGATAAGGCCACTGCATTTGATTCTGAAGACGGTGAAGAGCTTTTCGATTTGGAATTCAGTAAAAAGGGCAAGCGCGACCCAAAACGTTTACCTCTGGGACACGGTTTATTTATTGAGGTGAACCCCAGTGTTTTAAGGGACGGTGATACAACGGATGTGGATCTTATCGCACCGACTTCAGAAGATATGTGGTGGAGTGATGAAGAGCACCGCGGGGTTTCCAACAAAGTAGACGTACTGGCAAAATGGCAGACTTACGCGGAATATGAAGGAATCGATGACGGGAAAGACACAACTTCTCTTAGTGTCAGTGATGGAATTGGAGGGTTAGCAGGCAGGATCAGCAATGCGTCTATAGAAGTATCCGGAAAATATGAGCCTGATGTCGCCAAAACATACACATTTGTCGTTGATAAAAGAGGCTCTGTAGGAATCACGCGTGGGCTTAAATTGAGATGGGAAGATACGTTTGGCGGTACAGGTACAGTGGATGTCGGAGAAGGATATGTTCCCGGAACACCTGTTTTGTTTGACGAAGGTTTAAGAGTGGCACTCGGGAAAGGTGATTTGTATGAAGATGATTCTTTTACTATCTCGACAGAAACCTCGACGGTCAGGCTTGCTCAGGATTTAGTGTTGCGGCTCGGTGCAAGCAGGAGCGGAGAGGGACTAGAGATTAGACGTTCTGAGAATGAAGCCAATGATGTGATTCCAGGTCTTGATCTGGAGTTTTTTGCGCCAAGTAAAAAGCCCGTAATTGTGTCTGTACTGGGTGATACAGAGGTGGCAAAGGAACGCATTTATGATTTTGTTGATGCCTACAACACATTTCAGGCAACCGCGAAAGAAATGTCAAAGTTCGACAAGTCAACAAACACTGCCGCACCTTTGTTAAGTGATAGAAATCTGGCCCAGATGGTCAATGAGATTGCGACGACTACAATTGCGACAGTGAGTGGTCTACCGCAGTCTACGAATATGCTTTTTTCGATAGGACTGAAAATCGATGACAGCGGGCTCATGTCGATTGATGAGAAAAAGTTAAATGAAAAAATTGTTGATACTTTTTCCGATGTGGCAAATTTATTCCGTAGTCACGGGAAAACGGATAATCCGGGAGTCAGCTTTCTGGGAATGACTGAAGAAACCAGGGTAAATCCCACCGGTTACCGTGTCGATATTTCAAATACTGCCAAACGCGGGTTTTACCTGGGGACACCGCTTAATGGAACAATCAGGATTGATGATACAAACAACATTTTGGTTGTAAAAATGAATGGCAGGGTGTCTGATCCGATTGAGTTGCGTAAGGACGTCTATACACCGGGAAGTTTGGCAAAGACCCTTCAGAACCGCTTGATGGAAGACAAGGTTTTAGGACGCCGCGGGATACAGGTACGTGAAGAAGAAGGACGTTTGAAAATAGTTTCCAGTACATACGGCAGCAACAGCACGATTGATGTTGAAGCAGGTTCAGGCATGGATCTCGCAAGTTTAGGCCTTGTGGATGGAATAAGTACTGCCGGTGAGGATGTCGCGGGTTCCATCGGTAACGTAGAAGCAAAAGGCAGAGGTCAGTTACTTGCAGGTGCGGAAGACTCAAATACTGAGGGTTTGAGAATCTTCGTAACCCTCGGTGAAAACGATCTGCTTGATGAAGAAGAAGCTACTGTGAAAATATCAAAAGGTGTAGCAGTCAAGTTAGGTGATAAACTTAGTAAACTGAATGATCCTTTAGGTGGAAATGTTAAACGGGCCACCGATGATATCACCGGACAGATGAGCAGTTTTGATGAGCAAATCAAACGCTTAAACAAAAGAGCAGAAAGCAAACGTTCACGCCTGCAAAATAAATTTGCCAAGCTGGACAGTACGATGGGGAGATTAAAATCCCAACAAAGTTATATAAGTCAACAACTCTCCGCTATGGGTGGAGGAAAGAAAAATTAATACTAAAATGATTCTGGAGATGCGATGAGCACCTATAGTAATTATCAGAATGCCTATAAGAAGGCTTCTGTCAATACACTTGATCAAAACAAGCTGATAATTATGCTCTACGATGGAGCAATAAAAAATGCCAGCTTTGCTGTTGAGCACATGAAATCAGGGGAAATTGAAAAAGTCCATAATTGCCTGGTCAAAGCCAAGAACATTGTGACTGAACTGATGGCGACCCTTAACATGGAACAGGGTGGTGATATCGCAAAAAATCTGCAGTCACTTTACAGCTACATGTTTAGTCAATTGATTGAAGCAAACATGGAAAAAAAGACTCAACCGATCATAGTTGTTATTGATTTGCTCAAAGAATTGCGTGCGGCATGGGTTGAAATAAATAAAAAAAGTAAAACTCAAACAACTCAACACCAGGTGCCACAAGCTCTACCGCAGCAGAGTCAGGATAACGCAGAGAAGAGGATCAGGGTGACTGGCTGATAATTCAGCAAAAAACAGCATAATTACCAGACGAAGTCAAAAGGTAGCAGACGCTGTTTTTTGGCTTTGTTTTTTAAAATTTTAGTACCGCCGGAATTGCCCGGCTGCGAACCACACATACAGGCCGTAACTGTTTTGAGTTACAGTGTTTCTGAGGTATGTGCAGTTTGTCAGCCGGGTTTTTTATTAACGGGCATCTCTAAAGCCTTTCCCTGAAACGGTGCTCTGAGTTGAGTGGAAGAGAAGAGGAATAAGATCTCTCTCTTCGTTTGAGATGGCAAATAATTAGTTTAGGAGTTTTTACGAAGCCATCATTGCTTGAAAAGCGTGTTTTTAGTGGCTCTCTTAAATGAGGTCGTAGTAAAAAGTGAGACAACTGTGTGTTACTTTTTGCTGAACCAGCAAAATTAAATAGAGGCCTACGAATAGCCAGGGCTCTTTCGTTCTTTGAAAATTGAATAATTTCTCACTCGGCAAACCTCTACAAAGGTGACGCCTGTTGACTGTTAATTCAAAAAAGTCGGGAGGATTATTTCTTCCTGAGCAGACTGCAATGGATTAATGTAGCTAAAGCAGATTTTCTTGAAATGTTACAGTAGGTGGTTGTGTTATCTTTTGTGCTGGTTTCAGCTAGATAGCTGAATTATAACTCAAGTAGAAAACCTGAAATTTCTCGCAATAGAAATATGCTGGTTGAAGGGGTTTTTTAGATGGATAGCTGAAGTGTGACCCAAATAGAAAACTGGGAAATTATCGCAGTAGAAAACTGCAGTCCGACTGGAATTTTATGCGGATACCTGAAGCATGACACAAGTAGAAAACCGGAAATTTAGACGGATAGCTGAAGCGTGATTCAAATAGAAAACCGGGAATTTCTCGTAATTTAAATATGCCGGTTGAAGGGGTTTCTAGACGGATAGCTGAAGCGTGATTCAAATAGAAAGCCTGAATTAGCTCTATAGTACTGCGTCTAGCTTAAAATATTACGATAAAGCGTTCCCTGAAGGGAGTCGAAGGGCAGTTTCAGGTGTGAAATTGGTTTCGACTACGCTTTGTGCGATGGTTCACAGGGTTGGGTTGCCGACTCAGTGAATGGATTATAATTACTTACGGAACAACTTAAAGCCAAAGAATAGCCACGTGCTGTTTTTTGGCTTTGTTGTTTGTATTTATAAATTGCTGGATTTGCCCGGCTGCGAATTGCATATGCTGGCCGTAACTGTTTTGAGTTGCCGTTGTTTCTGAGGCATGTGCAGTTTGTCAGCCGGCTTTTTGGGATGCTAAATTAGAGTTGGGTAATTCTAACTGGATCTCTGTAATTTGCGCTGAGTATTATGCGGACAATTGCGTTGATTGGAAATTATCGGCAACCAATGAGTTTCCTGGAATTCGGAGTTTTAGCTCCTGATGAACGTCATGAGTGGGAAGTTTTATATCATGCTTATGCGGAATATTATCAACTACCAATGAATGCTGAAATTCTCGAAACTGTCTGGAGTTAGATTTTTACCGAAGATGAAGCATTCTATGCTTTAGTAGCCAGAAATATGGAACATCGCCCGATTGACCTTATGCACTTTCGGGGAATGCCTTCACCTTTACGTGGAAAAAATGTCGGATTATTAGATGACCTTTTTGTGCTGCCTGAACTGCGTGAAACAGGAGTAGTGGTCCAGTTGATCCAACAATTAAGTCCGGAAGCGGCCGATAAATAAACACGATATTTCTCAATTCCTAAGCAATGACAGAATTGTAGATAAATATTTTGAACTGAGTTTAAGTTAAGTCACTAATTTCATACTTAGGCTGCGTAAGCAAATTTAGGCAAACCGGGAGATGAATGAATATACAGAAAAGTGAACCGGAAACGATTTGGTATCTTGAAATGTTGAAGCCGGAAGAATTGCGCCCAAAGTCTCTTCCTCCGGAGACACAACTGGTGAAGTTTGGACCAGCATTGCCGGCCATGAACCGTTTTTTTTATCTAGAGGTTGGCAAAATTTGGCAATGGACAGGCAAGTTGTCATGGACCGAAGAACAATGGCGGGACTGGGCTGATCGTGAAGAACATCAGACCTGGATGTTACTTTATCAAGGTACTCCCGCAGGTTATTTTGAATTGAATACCCAGGACAGGGATGTGGAACTGGCTTATTTTGGCCTGCTGCCTCCTTTCGTAGGTAAAGGATTAGGTGGTGGATTATTATCCGCTGCAATTGAAAATGCATGGGGACCGGAAACAAACAGAGTTTGGGTACATACCTGTAGCCTTGACCACCCTAATGCGTTAAATAATTATCAGGCAAGGGGATTTCAAATTTATCGTGAAACCCTCGCTTCATAATACCAAGCCGCCGTTTTAAGGACATCGTGCGGGTATTGACCGCACAAAGGAATTGAAATGGAATGGAAGCTCTTTGAAAACTAAATCTGGCGAAACCTCGCAAAGGGGGACTCTCCCTTTTTTGCGAAGCATCGGCCATAGTATTTCCTAAGTACGGAGAACAGTGTGAATTCCTGTGTTTCTAATTTTGAAACTACGGAGAAATCCACTCTGAATAAATCTGTGCCTGTGGAAAAACCCATGGTCCTGTGTTTCAATTATATTAGAGGAGGGGTAGACCCGAAAACTTTAAGGTGAAACCTTAGGTTTTCAGCTTTGATAAATCCCTGCGTGATGTTTTCGTGACCTGGCAGTGGAATTTTCGCTAATGTTCTGCGTGAAGTGGAATACTATAAATTTCTGCGTGAAGTGGAATACTAAGCGGAGTACCGATTATCATCAGGGGAGAATTCCCTCATTGGTGTGGATCAATGTTCCTAAAAAGCTGAGAATTATTTACTGAAATATTTCTATCTGTGGGGAACTCTCATTGAACCGCTGCAGGGTTTTTCGACAGAAAGATCTAATGTAATATTAAAATTGAGGCGGGGTGTTCCCATTTTTGTAAGATAAATATTATTTTTATGGCGAATTATATCTAGAGTTTTATCAGCAGCAGGGATAGGTCCGTGTTTTTTCCAGTGATAAAAAACGCTGGGGATAAATGTCATTATTTCAATGAAGATGAACCCGTAAAAAGTCATAAAAACGTGTCATTGCTTACAAAGCGGGAAATCTATTTTATCTTAAGTACTGATATTATTAAGATCTCTCTCTTCGTTCGAAATGACAATTAATTTGTTTAGGAGTTTTTACGAAGCCATCAGTGAAGATTTGACAATAATTTCTAACAGTTATTGCGAGGAAATATGTCTTTACATTTTGAGAGAACGGAATTCGGTCAGCGTATAAAAAGCTTACGTGAGTTGATGGCCGAAAATGAACTGGATGGAATGCTGCTTTTCCGGCAGGAAAGCATGTTTTATCTGAGTGGATATGACACCTTCGGCTACGTTTTTTTTCAGTGTCTATATCTGGGTCTAGATGGAAAGCTGATTTTACTGACCCGTGCTCCGGATTTAAGGCAGGCGGAAAACACATCCATTTTGGAAGATATCCGGATCTGGGTGGATGGTCCGGAAATCAATCCAGCCAGGCAGCTTAAGGATATTTTACGGGAATGTGCTTGTGAGGGTCTGCAGTTGGGAGTGGAATACGACTCTTACGGTTTAACCGCGAAAAATGGAAAATTGCTCGACTCCGCCCTGGCTGGTTTTTGCAAACTGAAGGATGCTTCTAATTTGGTAAATAGACTGCGGGTGATAAAAAGTCCGGAAGAATTAGTGTATGTCCGGAAAGCTGCAGAGTTGGCAGACGATGCGCTGGATGAAGCACACAAACTTGTCAAGGCCGATTGCGATGAAGGCGAGCTATTAGCTGTCATGCAGGGTGCAGTATTTCGAGGCGGCGGAGATTATCCGGGAAATGAATTTATCATCGGTTCAGGCAAAAACGCTTTGCTTTGCCGTTATTATTCCGGAAGACGAAAACTGGATCCGGAAGACCAGTTGACTTTAGAATGGGCCGGAGTTTACCGGCACTATCACGCGGCGATGATGCGTACAATTCCAGTTGGACGCGTGACTGATCAACATAGCAAAATGCACGCGGTGTGTCTTGAAGCAATGGCGGCCTGTGAATCCGCTTTGAGTCCGGGAAATCCGATGGGTGAGGTTTTCGACGCTTACGCCAGAACTTGTGATAATTTCGGAATGCGGAAGCATAGGCTAAATGCGACCGGATACAGTATGGGCACAACATTTTCGCCAAACTGGATGGACTGGCCCATGTTTTATCACGGTAATCAAGTGCTTGCTGAAAAAAATATGGTCTTTTTTCTACACATGATTTTGATGGACAGTGATACCGGAAATGCGATGTGTTTCGGACAGAGTTACGTGGTGAATGATGCTGGATGTGAATGCCTTTCGCGTCACCCTTTGGATTTGGTGGTGCGTTAACCGATCCTCCAAGTCTTTTCGGTGAGATAGCACGGATGATTAAAACTATCTCGCCGGAAAGCGTTTTATTCGACGGCCGGAAAAAATATGAAGGGATTAATTTAATAAGTTATTGAAATAATTATTATTTTATTAAAATATATAAAATTTTAATCAGAGGAATGAGATTTTTTCATTGCTCTTCATCAGCGAAAGGACTAAAGCGAAAATGGCAGATAAATCCGTACTCCTGCGTCAGATGCGTAAACACGCGCAATCATTTTCTTCGGCATTAACTCCGCCTAAAGTGGTGGATGAAGCAAATTTAAAGCATGCTCTGGGATTGATTGATGTAACCGCAAAGGATTCTAGGTTTGGCACAATACGCAAATTGTCCTTCAAGACTCCGCCGTTATTGAAAGCACTGCGGCTTGAAAATAATTTAAACTTTTTACGTACAGAACTTAATAGACGTGTTCCGGAAGGATTATCCTTAGATATCCCTTTGACGGCCAAGGAGCAAAAAAAAGAATCAGATAAAGTTAAACGGGCCGAGACAAAACTACGCAAACTGCTCGCGACAAAGGACTGCTGAAAAGTAAGTGCAGATTTGAGTTAAATTGATCTATTAGAGATGCTTCGGCATCAAGTAATACGCTTGTTGAGTATTATAAGATAAATAATATTTAACTGAAATGTAATGCCGGATAATCATGGTGATAATCCGGATATGTGGGGTGCTCCGTGAACTTCATGGAGTGATCTGACTGAAACTGAATTTTGAGGTTGATTTAAAAGCCTAATGATTCTGCTTTCGGTTGCGAAGTGCCCCCATACACTGCAGGACATTTAGCCCGTAGTGTATAAAAGTCTTCGCGTGCCGTGCACGTTGAAGAGCCAAGGGAAGGGCTTTGCTTTCATAGTGAGAGTTGTCCTCTTTAGACAGGAATGGTTTAATCTGGACCTGTTTTCCCACAGTATTCTATTGGAAGGGAATACATTTATTCTATGGTTGGAATTAATTTTCTCACTTAAAAGTTAAGGAGATAAGATGGGACTAAGAATCAATAATAATATTGAGTCTATGGTTGCACACCGCAACCTGTTAAAAAATGAACGCGCTCTTTCAAAGTCGCTTGAAAGACTGGCTTCTGGACAGAAAGTCAACAGGGCCGCCGATGATCCGGCTGCTTTGGTGATTTCTGAACATATGCGTTCGAAAATCAACGGAATGGAGCAGGCAATCAGAAATAATGAAGTTGCCATTTCACTCGTACAAACGGCTGAAGGATCTATGAATGAGATATCCAGTCTCCTGATTAGTATTCGTCAGCGTGCCATTTCCGCGGCAAACGTCGGCGCCAGTGATAACGCAATGACTGCCGCAAATCAGGCTGAGATTGAAAATGCTCTATCCTCACTTGACCGTATTGTTTCGAGCACTCAGTTCGGACAATATAAACTCCTGGATGGTACTAATGCCAGAAAAACACTTGAAGACGGTACTTCTAGGGAAGGCCTCCGTTTTCACGTTGGACCGGATGCAGGTCACACTGCTTCAATTTCAATCAGGAACATGACTTCGAGTCAACTCGGCAGGGTTGCTGAGGGTGAAATGCCAAACGCAAGTAACTTCATGTCACTTGCGGACATTGATGTGAGTACTGAGCAAGGTTCACAGGATGCTCTGGCGATCATTGACGAGGCAATTACTGAGGTTGCAACAGTCCGTGGTGAATTAGGAGCGTTTCAGACTAATACTCTGGAATCTAATCTAACCAGTTTACAGATAGCTACAGAAAACATGACTTCTGCAGAATCTACTCTGCGTGATACTGACATGGCACAGGAACTGGCTACTTTTACACGTAACCAGATCATGAGTCAATCAGCAACCGCACAGTTGGCGCAGGCTAATGCATTACCGCAGAATGTATTGCGTTTGTTAAACAACTAGTAGGGTTCGGGGATTCGTCCCCAAATCCCACACTATTCCGGCTCCATTTTTTGGAGTCCGGAATGGCTGTGTTTATAAATTTTGAAAGAGCAGTTATTTATGATGATCTCGCAATAATTCTTGAAATGTGTCATTTCGAGTAAAACCAGAAATCTTTTTAGCTTAAACGCTAAAACCATTAAGATTTCTACCTAGGGCCGAAATGACAAATTATGGGTTTGAGAATTATTACGAAGACATCATCGATAAATTTTAATCAAAACAATGTCTGTGAGCGGAGTTTAAATACCGCATAACAGACATGAATAAATCTGAATCTTTAATTTAATGAGGAATTATGCCGTTGGGGATGAAAAACAATATTGCATCGATCAACGCAATTAATCATCTGGCGAAAGCGCAGAAAGAGATGTCGGATTCGCTGACACGTCTTGCTAGCGGACAAAGGGTCAACAGCGGCGCGGATGCTCCGGAAAGTCTGGTAATGTCGGAGGGGCTTCGTGCTCAAATTGCGGGAGTACAGCAGGCTCTACAGAATACAGAGTTTTCCCTGTCAATGGTTCAGACTGCTGAAGGCGCTTTAGTTGAAGTGAACAATCTGCTGATTGAAATGCGGCAGTTGGCGTCAACCGCGGCAAATGAAGGCGCTACCGATTTTGGCGCGCTGATCTCACTGCAGTTTCAGATTCGTACTGCCATCGAAGGGATAGACCGCGTTTCACAGTTCACCCGTTTTGGTAATAAAAATCTGCTGGACGGGAGCCAGGGTGTTACCGGAATGGGCGGTAATGAAGAACTGGTTTTTCTAAATGCAACTTCACAAACAATCTCTTCTCCACTGAGTGGATACGATGTTGACATAGTTGAAATGCCTCTACGCGCAAGTTTGATAGAAGACCTTGATGATGATGACGCTTCCGGTTTACAAATTACTCTGGAAGAAGAAGACGGCGCAATTATCAGAGTCCGGAATCCTGAAGGAGCTTCTGCAGTAGGATTTGCGAACCGTCTGCAAAAAGCCGCTTTTTCAGCAAACATGAATTTGGATATCCGCTATGATGAAGATGATGAAGAACTTACAATTGAACATCGGGAGTACGGTTTTACCAAAGGTTTCACCATCACCAGTTCCAAAGATGGAATTCTCGTCGATGACCCTTTTGAACCGCAATTATTTTTAGGACAGGACATTGAAGGAACAATAAATGATGAACCGGCTGAAGGGGACGGACTTGTGCTGACTGGAGATTTTAAAAACAGTAAAACAAGTGGATTGAGTGTAGCATTTTTAGGTGATGGAACAGGCAATGCCGGAGCAGTGACAGTCGCGCAGAATGCGCTCAAATTTCAATCCGGTACAAGTGCTGATGAACAAATCAAAGTCGCACTGAACAGCACCCATTCTACTGTGCTGGGACGCGGAGTTGATAATACCAGTGGATTTGAAAATTTGTCCCAAATAAGGCTGACTTCTACTCAAGAGGCCATTGACGCAATTCGCCTTGTGGATGAAGCTCTTGATCAATTATCATCAATGCGGGGTCAACTCGGATCAGTACAAAAACATACTCTGGAGACAAATATTTCTGTGCTGCGTTCAAGCGCAGAACATTTAACGGCTGCTGAATCCAGTATTCGGGACACAGACATGGCATTGGAAATCGCTAATTTCACTAAAAACCAAATCATCACAGAAACTGCCGCTGCTGCCGTCGCACAGGCAAATCAGACTGCAGCTCGTGTTTTAAGACTGTTGTTCAGTAATAATGCACATAACCACTGGTCGTTTTTCGCAGAATAATGATTGATGAAAAATAATGCGCCTTGACGATACAATTGCTGCGGTAGCAACTCCTCTGCAGCCATCCGGACTTGGAGTAATCAGAGTCAGTGGAACTGAGGCAGTTTCGCTTGTGGAACCTTTGTTTAAAGGTAGAGAGCGCCCGCTGAAAAAGGCGGAAACGCACAAACTGCAGTATGGCTGGATACATGATGAGGGAGAACTGCTGGACAAAGTTTTACTCGTTGTTATGCGTGCGCCACATTCCTACACTACGGAGGATGTGGTTGAAATTCAATGCCACGGTAGTCCTCTTGTTTTGAGAACCATCCTGGATTTGGTTTTAAGGCAGGGAGCGCGTCTGGCGGAAGCAGGCGAATTCACTCAAAGAGCGTTTCTGCATGGACGACTCGATTTGACGCAGGTGGAGGCAGTTGCGGATTTGATCCATGCCTCTTCGGAAGTTGGAGCAAAACTAGCTGCTCAACAACTGCACGGCAAACTTTATCAAGCCATTGATATTGTCAAAAAACAAGTGGTCTCCATCGCTTCCCTGATTGAGGCAGGTATTGAGTTTCCGGAAGAAGGTCTTGAATTCACTCAACGTGAAGATTGTCTACAGCGTCTGGATCATGCTTGTGCTGATTTAGAGAACATGCTTTCTCATGCAGAACAGGGTAGGCGGATGCGTGAGGGATTTGCGGTAGCGTTGATCGGGCGGCCGAATGTAGGAAAATCTTCTCTGCTCAACACTTTGCTGCGGGAACAGAGAGCGATCGTTACCACTATTCCGGGAACCACACGGGATTCTATTGAGGAGTCCGTGCAAATACAAGGTGTTGCTTTCCGTTTGACTGATACTGCCGGAATCAGAAAAACCGCGGATCTGCTTGAAACAGAAGGTATCCGCCGTACGCAAATAGTGCGCGACAAAGCTGATCTCGTCCTGCTGATTTTGGACTCCAGCGAACAACTTACGGAAGAAGACCAGACTTTAATCCGTGATGTTGAACAGGAACGTACAATTGTGGTCCTTAATAAAAAGGATCGTCTCAGTGCTAAACTCCCTGAGTGGTACGAAGCCATTTCTGCGATGGAATCGGTTCTGATTTCAGCAAATAACGGTGACGGTTGTGATGAACTGGAATCGTGTTTGTTCGCGAAAGCTACTCAGGGCGGACTGCCTAAGCAGGATAAAATATGGATCACAAACCGCAGGCAGCAACAGGCCGCCAAAAATGCGCTGGCTGCCTTACAACAGGCGCGGGAGATTTTCGAAAATTCTGATGGAGAAGAGTTCCTGGCCGTTGATTTACGCTCCTGCTTAAATGCCCTTGGTGAAATAGTCGGAGAAACAACGCCCGATGATTTGCTCGGCCAGATTTTTTCGGAGTTTTGTATTGGCAAATAAAAAGTTGACAGACAGTGACTTAAAACTGCTGCTAGGAAAACAGGAATCACTTCTGAAGAGGTTATTGGACTTTTCACAACGCCAATTCGCCGAAACTGACCCAATTGCGCTGGACGGACTATTGTTACAAAAGGATCGTTGTTTTGAAGACATGCAGAAAGTAGATTCACTGCTTGAAAAATGGTATACACAATTTGACAGAGATTTAAAGCCCGATGAGCAAATCCTTGAACAGACACTGCAGGATTTACTGGAAAAAATTCTGCTTTCAGAGCAGGATTTTGAGCAAGTGGTTGGACGAGAAAAAAAAGCTGTTTCATTACAAATTGAAGAGTTAAGTCGGCAAATGCAGTATCGGAAAGAACCGGTTCAGCAGAGAGCTAAAATCAAAAACATGATGACCTGAACAACACTGTTATATTAATTAACCATGCTTTTTTCAGCTTACCAGATAGAGTCGTTGTTGGAAGATATTCAACAGAATATTTTTCCTATAGATAAATCCGTCAGCGAAACTATGAGTCTATCTGAAGATGCCATTCAGGGCGCGCGGCAATATGTGAGGACTCCGAAAAACCATGCTTTAGCCTGGATTACTCCCGGTGACATAAAGGCACTGGTTGAAGATCAGACAGCTTATGATCCTGTGGTTGAGCATGTTCAACAGAGCCGAGCGGGACGTTTTGTTATTCCGGCTTACGTACCTGAAAATCCGCCGCCCTCCTTTCCGCTGGTCAGTGATCACACTAAAGCCCTCCGCGAAAATGATGCTTTGCAGGAGCAAACTCCGGAAATGCCTCTTCCGGAAAAAAACACCTCATCAACTGACGAAAGTCTCGAAATCCCTTCTGCGGAAGACGTGGAAGCGCTTACAGATGTTGAAGAGATAGTACAAGACTCTGCTGGTGACACAGAAATATCCGCGCTTAAGCCGATACCTGCTGAAGAAAGTTCTGAAGAAAGCGCAGAAGAATTAGCAGTAGAATTAGCAGTAGAAAGTACTGATGAGCAAACACAGGCAGAGACGGAAGAATCTACTAAATCTAAATCAGCAAAATCCGGAATTTCTGCTGCCTCATTATTTGATGAAATTGAGGTAGAGGAAGAGCAGGATGAAGAATTTGACTTTGACACAGGCGGATTACAAGGAGCCATTGATGTTGACAGCGATGTCGTTTTTGGCGACGGCCGCATTGAACAAAATTCGATGACTAAATTTGTTAGTAATTATCCTGACAGCACAATTAAATTTCTGCTGCGTAAAAGTTTGGATGGACGACCTTTGCCT
>Ga0207986_1000166_pt1 | contig 31724 bp, 29 predicted proteins | sample ETNtaG_26_FD_185764 | JGI IMG/M metagenome (GOLD analysis project Ga0207986, IMG submission 185764) | Marine microbial and viral communities from oxygen minimum zone, Eastern Pacific Ocean - ETNP201302SV89 (SPAdes) (version 2) | ecosystem: Environmental > Aquatic > Marine > Oceanic ... | reverse complement strand
TATATCATCAGAAGATATTGATGATCAACAGTGCAGGATGACATATCCTTTGGATGCGTTAAAAGATATTATAATTGTCGACACACCCGGAACTAACTCGATAATAGCAGAACATCAACAGATTACCGAAAACTTTATTCATCGGGCTGAAGTAGTTCTCTTTGTCACATCAGCAGACCATCCCTTCACAGAAAGTGAGAGGGCCTTTCTCCAGCTACTAAAAGGCAAGTGGGACAGAAAACTTCTATTCTTATTGAATAAGATAGATTTAAAGACTGCTGAAGAGCAAAGTGAAATAGTAACATTTATAGAAAAAAACTTTTACAGGCTATTTGGATTCGAGCCTAAAATAATTACCATATCAACAAAAGATGCTTTTCTGGCAAGAACATCCGGCGATGCAGAAGTACTGCAAAAAAGCAACATTGAAATGGTTGAGAATTTCATCTTTGAAAAGATGGATTATGAAACGAAAATGGATCTTAAGATTCTAAGCCCTTTAAAGTACCTTACAAATGTCTTTGACGATCTAAAGGGAGGTCTGGAGGAAAAGGTGTCGCATTGTAACACCGAAATCAAAAGCGTTGAAATGTTCGAAAAACGATTGAGAAGCAAAAGGCAGGATATGACAGACTATATCCTTAAATACAAGATAGAGATACAATCTGTTTTCTCCAGATTAAAGGAAAAGGTTGACGGCTTCTTGAATTATTATGTGAATATTAGAGCCACCATCACAACGAAGTTTGCACGCGAAAAGATTGACGACAAATTCAAGAGAGAAGTATTTGGAATGGCAAATCCGAGGACAGAATTGGAACGGATAATAAATGATGCTATAGACTATGTTGACAGAAATAATAATATTTTGTGGGATATGGCACATGACTACATTGAATCTGAGATTTCCTTACAACGAAAAATAAATGAAGAGTCACCAAAACGCAAAGAGCATTATTCTTCAAGTCGTGAGTCTGAAAAGCATGTAAATCTAAGGGAGTTTGCAAACCAATTTCAGGAACTTGATGGAGAATTAGAGGGAGCAAGGGTATACAGGGTTGTACAAGGCGGGTTTATAAATTTCGTTGTTTTAGAAGGACTGGCAATAGCCATTATAATTGGTCTTAGTACATTATTCATTCCAAACATCTTAGGGTTGGTTGTAGCCGGAATCCTGGCTGGAATTGGTTTTTCAATCTATCCACTTAAACGGAAAAAATATAGAAGTGAATTTGTCCAGAGGGTTGATGCAATCAGCGAGAGATATAACAATATGATACAGTTTGAATTTGAGAAGATAATAGACAGGGTAATAGAAGATATCGGAAACAGGATATCTTCATATCGTGATACCAGATGGTCTGAAAGAGAAGAGATCAACAGACAGATTACAGATTTAAAAACACTTTCAGAGCAAACTAAGGATTTAATACGTAAAAGCGGCAATAGTTAATAGTATTTGAGATAGAAGCTCTGATAAAATAAGGAAAGAATTTGAGAAATATAATTATACTTTCGCTAATTGCTTCAATCTTCACTGTTTCCAATTTTGCATTGGCGGCGAGTTGTCAACGTTGCTACGAACGGATTGCTGATGGGCAGGAGTTTTGTGAAGCATGTACTCTAAATGAATCCAGAGACCTGTCTGGAATGAAGACCAGCGAAGGGCAGATAGTCAACACTATAAAATCATCCAGGGAAAGCTACAAAAATGCATTGTCGGAATTAATTCAGTTTTATATGGACATCGGATATCATTCCAGAGTAAAAAAGGCCAGAAAGGAACTAAAAGCACTTAATAAAGTTCCTCAACTCAAATATTTGACTGCCAAAGAAGATGTGTCAGATATCAGTCCCACACAAAACATAGAAGAAGCAAATATACTATTTCAAGACGGAAAGAATTATAAAAATATATTGAACCTGACCAGTAGAAAATCTAAATTAACATACGCTGCTGCAAGGTTCAAAAAGATATTAGACGAATATCCGGAAAGCGACCTGGCTGATGATGCGGCTTTTGAGCTTGCGGGCGTTTATGAAAGTCATCATTTCAAAGATTATGAAGGTTCTGCATTTTACTACGTTAAATGTTACGAGCTTAATCCACATACCAACAGGCCCGCCCGTTTCAAGGCGGCAAGGGTATACGATAATTATCTGGGTAATTACGAAGAAGCTGTACGACACTATGAAATGGCATTAGAAACTTGTAAGGAAACGGAATATCTTAAGATTACAAATGAGAGACTTGCTGAACTCAAGGAAGAAGGATATTAGACGCCTCATTAAAGAATTTGTAAATTCTCTAACACCTCAATTCTTCAATTATTTATAAAACCAGATTTTTATTTTTCCCCCATAACTCTTATGTATGTAGGAATCGGTTATGACATACATCGTTTTGTAAAAGACAGGCAATTGATCTTAGGTGGTATCTCTTTTGAGCATCACTCAGGATTATCAGGACATTCCGATGCCGATGTTGTTTTACATGCCATTGGTGATGCTGTATTGGGTGCAGCTTCCTTGGGTGACATTGGCGAACACTTCCCTGACACAGACGACAAATGGAAGGGCATATCAAGTCAAATCCTTCTGAACAAGATAATGGAACTGGTAGGGGAGAAGGGTCTGCGTGTAAATAATGTTGATGTAATCTTCATCTCTCAGGAGCCAAAGATAAGCGGTCAGAAAAAGGATATGGAGAAAAGGATTTCTGAGCTCTTAATGGTAGAACCTGAAAGGGTTAATGTTAAAGCAACAACGAATGAAGGTCTTGATTCAATAGGAAGGTCTGAGGCTGCCGCAGCTCAGGCAGTAGTTACATTGCATAATTCTTAATCACTACTGATTATGTCTAATCCATTCATGTAGGGCCTGAGCACTTCAGGTATCTCTACAGAACCATCCTCCCTTTGATATGTTTCAATAATAGCAATCATAGTTCTGGGTAGCGCAACACCGGAACCATTTAATGTATGAACGAACCTCAGGTCGCCTTTATCATCATCACGATAGCGAATATTACTCCTCCTGGCCTGAAAATCCTCGAAGTTACTGCATGAAGATACTTCGAGGAATTTGTCTACACCGGGAGACCATACCTCAATATCATAGCACTTTGCGGCAGCAAAACTCAAATCACCAGTACATAGTTTCACTACCTGATACTGCAGACCCAACAGCTGCAAGACCTTTTCCGAAACAGATAACAGGGACTCAAGCTCATCATAAGAGGTTTCAGGCTGTACAAATTTCACCAATTCCACCTTATTAAATTGATGAACCCGTATCATACCCCGGGTATCCTTTCCGTATGAACCTGCTTCGCGCCTGAAGCACGGTGTATAGGCAGCGTATAAAATTGGAAGTTCCTTGCTTGATAATATCTCATTTGCATGAATGTTTGTTACCGGAACCTCCGCGGTAGGGATAAGGAACAGATCATCATCAGGAAGTCTATACATATCTTCCTCCAGCTTGGGCAATTGCCCGGTTCCAGTCATAGAAGTCCTGTTTACAAGATAAGGCGGCAGTACTTCACGATATCCATGCTCTTGTGTGTGGAGGTCCAACATGAAATTGTAGAGTGCGCGTTCCAGTCTTGCGCCTGCACCCTTATACAGTGTAAATCCGGCACCGGATATTTTGGCAGCTCTCTCAAAATCTAAAATGTCCAGCTTCTTACCTAAATCCCAGTGGGGGAGGGGGGTAAAAGGGAATGCTTTTTTTTCTCCCCATGATTTTACAATAACGTTTGATGTTGGATCTTTTCCTACAGGAACATCATCTGCCGGTATGTTTGGAATCCTTATAAGTAAAGAGTCCAGATCATTGCTCACGGTATTAGTTTCTGATTCCAGTTGCTTTATCCTGTCAGAAACCCCCTTCATTTCTTGTATCAATCCTGAGGCATCTTCCTTTTTAGACCTTAATTTACTGATTTCTTTTGAAGTGACATTTCGTTTGTTTCGAAGCTCATCACATTCAATCAAAAGCGCTTTACGTTTTGAATCGAGTTTCTGGAATGAGCCTAGACTTGTTGTTTCATTCTTATTAACAATAGCCTGTTTTACTTTTTCAATATCGTTTCGAATAATGTTGATGTCTAACATCTATAAGCCACTCCTTAACGTATTAGTCTAGTTAATTGATGCTTCTTTGCTTACTTCGTGTTTATCATAACAAATTGTTCCAGAAACAACCGTAAGAACGCACTCAGAATCTTGAGAAAAGAGCCCATCGTAAACATTGGTTACTTTTTCTTTTTTAAAGTCAATTACCGCAATGTCAGCAGCATAACCCTCTTCAAGTTTTCCAATCTTATTATCTAGCCTTAAGGCAGTTGCCCCTGCAATAGTACCCATGTAAAGAATATCCTTAGGTTTTGAAGTTTTGTGCTGTGTATAAATATACTTCATTTCATCTAATATGCTGAGTGAATCGTTGCTTGCCAGGCTATCAGTTCCAAGTGCAATGTTTATGTTACGATTTCCAAGCATATAAAAAGGATGATCTTTATGACGGAAATATTTATGGCTCCTGGGACAGAAGACAATAGTCGAGTTAGATTCTTCAATATGATCGACTTCTTCACCTTTTAAATAATTACAATGAACAAGTATACAGCCGTTCTCTAAAAATCCAATATTTTTCATATAATTCACAGGCCTTAAACCGGGAGGCTTCCACTCTTTTAACATATCAAAATCTCTTAAGAGAGAGGCAAAATTTCCAGCCCCTCTTGTTAAGAAATTGGCCTCATCGATTGTTTCAGATATATGAGTGGCAATACTTAAACCTAATTCGTCGGAAACGGTTTTAGATATTCTGTAAAGCTCTTCTGAGACGGTATAAGGTGCATGCGGGAATATTCCAATTGATAGAAGGTCGTCATGCTTGACCTTGCTTATTATATTTTTAAAGCTGTCAATCGTACTCTCTGCGCTATCCGGATTAAAATCTATAAGTTCATAAAAAAGAGTTTTTCTTATATTGCTTTTCTGTAATTCCTCCAGAGCAAGTCCGTTTCTGGTGATATCGGCCACGGTTGTCGTACCTGACTCAAGGCTGTTCTTAATTCCTGAGCGAATGGATGACAGATATTCACTCTCTGTCCACTCTTTCTTTGCATTAACCAGTTGTCTTATCCATTCCGTGTAGTCTCCATTGTATTTAATAAAATTGTGTAAATGTGTCAAATCAAGGTGGGTATGAGTATTTACAAATCCGGGCACTATTGCTGAATTTCCAAGATCAACAATCTGGCATGACTCATGGCTGCTAATATCGTTGGCACATCCTGCAAACTTTACCTTTCCATCGTCAATCAAGACTGCACCATCATCAATTACGGTAGATGGATCTTTTAATAAGTACCTTGATTTTAATAATAGCATTATAATTTCTCAAACTGTCAACGAACTTATAAGCATACGCCTTTCACGATGAAACCCACTTATGCCAATCATCACCAATAATTCCCTTTTTTCTATATCGCTCCATTGATAATTGACATTTGCAATTCATATCATGATTGTTAATAGCGCCTGCTATTGCTGCAATAATGACAGGAAATCGGCTTACACTATTTGCAACGGCCTCTCTATCATTGTCTGATGAAAGACCCTCAAACAGTTCTCCAGGCCTGTATTCACAGTCAATAATGCCCTCCGCATAATTGGTGACATAGCATATAGACGCATAGCACATCTCGAGCTCCTTAGCAAGGAACACCTCCGGGATCAGTGTCATTCCCACCAGATCGGAACCAAAAGAAGCATATTTCTTGATTTCAGCAGGCGTTTCAAGACGAGGTCCCTGTGTGCATACATAAGTACCACTTACCGAATAATCAAACTTGAGCGATTTCAGAGAGTCGATTATGGAAAGCCTGAGACTCGGGCAGAATACAGGACTTTGTCGAATGAAGCCTATTCCCTTGTCCTTAAAAAAAGTGTATTCCCTGCCTTTGGTCTCGTCAATCAGATCATCAACAACTACATATTGACCAATCTTATATTCAGTATTAATGGCGCCTGGTCCAGACCATGATACAATTTGCTTTATCCCATGTTCCTTCAGTGCATAAATATTCGCCCTGTAGTTGACGTACGGAGCCGTCTTGGAATAACCTTTCTCGCCATGACGCGAAAGGAATAGAAAGCTGCCATATTCTGCATCTATCTTGAATATTGCCTGAGATTCTCCAAAAGGGGTATCTATCTGCCCAATACGTTCACCATTTAATTTATTAGACATCAATAGATTGTAGGCTTCACTTCCACCAATAACAGCAAATGTATTAGAGATGAGGTCACTCCTTAGAATATATGGGACACACCCGCCAAACAGCTTGGCGGGCAGGAATTTCTGCAGATACCCGCCCGACTATGTCATTCAGGCGGGAAAACGAATTAAGAAAACATTTTGGTCATTATGGTAACAGTTGCTTATTTTACTGTCAACATTTAAAGGCAGGGGGAGACTGGATTGACGATTTACGATTTTAGATTTACGACTGAAGGTTGTGTTTTTACTTATTCCTTGAAATTTTAATTGCCAATGTTAGAATCGGCTATGTTTATAAATAAGCTCTCTTTTATCATTATTGCACTTGCCTTTTGTTTCTTAACGCTGAATCCTGCAGTTTCATCCGGATCGGGAAATATTGGTGACTATGATCTGGACGAAATACTGGTAAAAATAGAAGAGGCGAATTCCAAGCTGGATACAATGGAGGCAGAGATAAAGTACTCAAGGGTTATCACCTTGCTTGATTCGGAGGAGGTTTCTGTTGGATTTCTACAATTTAAAAAGCCGAAGCTGATTAACGTTAACTTCTTTCCGCCGAGGAACGAGATCAACGTTATAGACGGATCTTATATATGGATATATCATATTAAAGAAAAACAGGTCGAAAAATATGCAATGAGCGGTGATGCCGATTCGCCGCAGGGAGTGGATATATTTGAATTAGGCTATAATTATACTGTGGAGAAGGTTAAGAGGAATTACGAAGTCACGCTCCTGGACGTCATTTCTACGGAAGAAGAGACACTATTCCACCTGGAACTCATTCCCCGGAAGACCTTCGATTCAGAATACGACAGGACACTATTATGGATCAAAGAGGGACTCTGGCTGCCGGTGCAATATCAGCTCTTTGAGAGTGACGGTGAGATCATAAACACTATTCATTTAACCCATATTGAGATTAATACAGAGATATCCGATAAAGAGTTTGTCTTGAGTTTGCCTGACAATGTGGAGATTATAGAGCCGTTTAAATAAGACTGTTGATAGAATACTGCGTTCCATTTTAAATATATGGGATTTTGTCTTTAACTCTAGCATCTTTGAATGCCTTCAGGCGTAGTGTACAGCTCTGACAGCAGCCGCATGCTATGTCATTTTTTTCGTAACATGACCAGGTGAGGTGCAGAGGGGCATTAAGCTCGATTCCTTTTTTGACAATCTTAGCTTTATTCATTTCCAATAGGGGGGTAACCACTTTTATGTTGGTTGAAGGTCTTGTCCCTACTTTTACAAGCCTGTTAAATGCATCAAAGTATTTGGCCCTGCAATCCGGGTAATCCGGACTATCCTGCTGAACTGCCCCGATATATACTTCCTCTGCCTTGATTATCTCAGCCCAGGAGACGGCGATTGATAATAGATGAGTATTCCTGAATGGTACGTAAGACAGTGGGATTTGACTTTTCGTGCTGTCTTTATCTACAGGTATGTCCTGATCAGTAAGGCTGGAACCGCCTATCTTACTTAAATAATCAATCTTCGTTGAGAAAATCCTTGCCTCTGGTACTTTGTAATAATTTGCAATCGCCCTGAATGATTTATATTCTCGCGGTTGAGTACGCTGAGAATATCCAACATGAAGCAGGGCGATAGTGTGCCCCGCATTTGCAATAGCAGTTGTTACACAACTGTCAATGCCTCCGCTTAAAAGAACTATAGCTAGCCCTTTGTTCTTAGATGTACTTGATTGTGGCTTTTTTTTAATGCTCACACGCTTCTTTGATGATGAATTTGATTGTGCCTTTTTTCTTTTAATGCTCATACACCCCTTTCCTTGTCCGGCCATATGTACTTTTGAAGTTGAAGCTGGACACGTACATCAAGATTGTCTTTTAAAATCCACCCGGCAAGGGTCTTTGGTTTCATCTTCCCATATGCAATGCCGAATAATATATGTGCCCTGTCTGTTAATTTGAATTTTCTGGTAATTCGTTTAGCCCATTCATAATCCTTTTTAGATGATATTATGAATTTTACTTCATCACTGGCTTTTAGTCTCTCAATATTTTTCCAGTCCATCTCCTTATCCATTCCGCTGTCTGGGCATTTTATGTCCATTATTCTGGTTACAGCCTTCGGAACCTTGTCTATGTTAATGCTTCCGCCTGTTTCTACAAATATCTTATAATGGCTCTTTTTTAGAAGATTTATCAATTTAGTGACACTGTTCTGTAGAAGGGGCTCGCCCCCCGTGACACAGACATTCTTGCAGCCATATCCTTTTACCGTATTTAATATTTTGCTTGCAGACATCTCAGCCCCCTCGTCATAGGCATAAGTTGTATCACAATACGTACACCTCAGATTACATCCTGTCAGCCTGACAAAGACGCATGGGATCCCTGCATAGGAGGATTCGCCCTGAATACTCTTAAATATCTCATTTACGCGCAGAAGGGGGCTATTATTGCTCATATGTGTATATTGATAGCAAAACAGTGTAAATACGTGATTTAGTGCAGTATAGGGCAAAACAGGCGAAATCACGATATATCACGAACATAACATAAGATATCTTATCAGACGTTTAATGGATCCAAAGAAAAAGGCAGAAAACTCACATTAGATATCTTTCTGCCCGGGTTTAATATCTTAAGCGCTTGTGCTTAAGGCTTCTTTCTGAATACCAGGAAATAATGATATGGCATAAACCTGTGCTTTTCTATCAAATCAAATCCGATTCTCTCCACCTCTTTAATGACTGTCTCTTTGGAAACTCTCATATCCATTGGGGGCCCGAACGGTGATTTTAATGTAGGGTCCCAGTCAATGATGGCCAATCTTCCGTTGTATTTGAGGTCTTTCCTTATGTTTTCTAACATTAAGACAGGTTTTTCCAATTCGTGATATGTATTAGTAAGGAAGACAAGATTGAAAAAATCATCCAGAAGTGAGGGGTCTTCTACTTTCCCAAAAACAACCCTGACATTGTTCAGCCCCTGTTTCTCTACCTTTTTTGAGATGAAGTTGACCATCTCTATTTGAATCTCTTCGGCAAAAACTATACCTTTGTCCCCTACTCTTAAAGCTAAAGGAATAGTGAAATATCCTGAACCCGCCCCTATATCTGCAATTTTATCACCGGGATTTATCCGAAGCCGATCCAGGATTTCTTCTGTATTCTGCCAGTCCCGGGGTTCTTCAAGCAGGAATATCTTATCAGGTGGGAAAAGAGTACCGGGACGCCTCTCAAAGGCTGAAAGCGATGTACAAAAGAGAGGCAGGAAGGTAGAAGAAATAAGTATAAGCAGGGTATATTGACATAGGCATTTCGTCATAGATTTTACCATCAAACCTGTTGCCCCCCCTACCATACTCTGAATCAATTTGGTGATTATCTTTTAGACTGCTTCTTTTTGGCCCGTACGACTATCGGTCTTTTACCTTTACCTTCCTTTTTGAATATATGTAGAATTATCTCTGCGTCTTCAAAAGGAACTGTTATAAACGAGAATTTGTCAAATATTTTGACATCATCTATTTTGCTTTCTTTGATATTAGTTTTGTGCTTAATCATAGTTACCAGCTTTTTACGCGTCATAGCATCTGATTTGCCAAGTGCCACAAACAGTCTCGCTGTTCCCTTTTTATCAACAGATATATCTTTGATTTCGCTGTAGCCCTTGCCACTAAGTTCATCCTGATATGAATGTTTAAGAAGAGCCGCTATGATATTTTCAGGTTCTTGATCCTCCAGCAGTTCCTGCGCCATGTTGATGTAATCACCATTTATTTCTGATTTAATAATACTCTTAAGTTGTGTCTTTATCCGTTTTTTCTTTGAATCTATGATGTCTTTTACTTTAGGTATCTTTTCTTTTCTAATCTTGGCCTTGGTTATTCTCTGTATAAACAGAAGGCTCCTGTATTCTTCCGGTGTAACAAACGTTATTGCTGTGCCTTCTTTCCCTGCCCTTCCGGTTCTTCCTATTCGGTGTACGTAATATTCAGGATCCTGAGGTAAGGAATAATTAATTACGTGTGACAGGTCAATGATATCAATACCTCTCGCAGCAACATCTGTAGCTACGAGAATATTGGTTCTCTTTCTCTTAAATTTATTCAGGATAGTTTCTCTCTGATACTGCGATATATCACCATGCAGTGCATCTGCATCATATCCTCTGTCGACAAGACGCCTGCCTATCTTGTCTACGTCAACCTTTGTCCTGCAGAAAACCAGGCCATAGAACTCATGTTCGATATCTATAATCCTGCATAATGCATCAAACTTGTCTGAAGTAGATACTTCAAAATATATCTGGTCTGTCAGATTTGCAGTCAGCTGTTCTTTCTTTATTGCTACAAACTCATACTCGCCCATATACTTTTTAGCTATTCGCAATATTTCCTTAGGCATTGTGGCAGAAAACAGCATAGTTCTTTTCTGCTTATTAGTAGCATTCATAATAAGTTCTACATCCTCGAGAAAACCCATATTCAGCATTTCATCCGCTTCATCCAGCACTAAATATGATATATCCTTCAGACTCATGCTTTTTCTTTTGATGTGGTCTATTACACGTCCGGGGGTACCTACTACTATGTCGACGTTTTTCTTTAAACTTCTGAGCTGTAGTTCTATAGATTGGCCTCCATATATAGGCACTATATGTAATTTCTTGTTTCCTTTCAGAGAGTTTAGTTCCTCTGAAATCTGGATGGCTAGTTCTCTGGTTGGGGCAAGAATAAGAACCTGAATCTTTTTTGTCTTTTCTTTTATCCGTTCAATAATTGGCAGACCAAATGCGGCTGTCTTTCCTGTACCGGTTTGTGCCTGACCAATCAGGTCGCTTTTATCTTTTAACAGAATTGGGATGGCCTTCTGCTGAATCGGAGTTGGTTCTTCAAATCCCCTTCTCTTTAGCGCCAATAATGCATTTTCTGACAATCCCAGTTTTTTGAACTTCTCTAATTTTTCCATAATCTCTCTATAAAGGTTCTAACTTATTTAATTAACATAATATACTACAAATTGTTTGAGAATAGCTATTTTATTTTTCTGACGATGATTACGGATAAATACCCCTTGCCACTTCTTTTAAGTGAGCTAAGGTCTCTGGTAATATATTCGTTATCAAATCCAACATAAGAAGCAAACAGTGAATTGTCAATTAGTTTCATTTCTTCCAGAAGGTCAATCACCTCGTCCAGCTTCTTTGCCACCTTCATCAGGACTACAGTATCAAAATTGTTAAGCACAGGACGCAATTCGCTGATATCATTCGATACGGGTATTATGGCCAGTTTTTCGTCCTGTTCAATCATGGGGAAATTAGCCAGACTCGCAACAGCATTGTAAGACGTAATACCGGGAATTGTGTGGATGTTTTGTGAGGGGATAATTTTGGAGAGTTGCTGTAAAAGATAACAATATGTACTGAATGTTAACGGGTCTCCAATGGTCAAATAAGCTACACTGTTCCCGGATTCTATTTCGTCCTTTATCTCATTTGCAGACTTTCTCCATGCTGCTTCAAGTTTTGTCTTATCCTTGACCATGGGATAAATCTGCTCAACAATACGTTTCCCTGCCGTAATGTCCTTAACTATGTCTAACGCCAGGCTTGATTTCTTTGAATCTGCTCTTGGTGCAAAGATACAATCTACAGACTTTATAATACGAACGGCCTTTAATGTAATTAATTCATTATCTCCAGGGCCTACACCTACACCATAAAATTCTCCTGCTTCACTATTCTTATTCACTCGATTCTTCATCCAGAATTATAATCACGTTTAAGCCTTTTACCTGTACCCTCAGCAGAGATGTTACATCAAATTCACGAATTCTCTCTTTGTCCAAAGAAAGATTTTCGCAGACGTATATCTTTCTCTCTTTCAAGCCTTCATCTAATAATTTTCTGGCAATAAGCTTTACATTATTAGAATTGTCTGTTAATACTGCAACCTTTTCATTCTCTCTAACCCTTCTGATGAGTTCAGCAAGCCTGCCTGTTCGTCCATGCAGGCTCATAAAACAAGCATCATTCCAGGTCCTGCCAATCCTGGCAAAAGCCAACTGAACTGAACTGATGCCGGGAACAACTTCACAATTTTCTATTCCTGCCTTGTCAACTATAAGTTTAGCATAACTGAAGAAGCCAGGATCACCACTTACAAGGACCACTACACTTTTATTCTTGCTCAGAGAAATGATTCGAGTGATAAGCTGTTTGTAATTTCTGTTGAGAGTATACTTAACAGCCTCTGAATTCTGGAATAAAGACAATAGTCTCCTGCTTCCGACCAGAACATCAGCATCTTTTATGTATTGCGAGGCCTGGCCAGTCATAAACTTCTTTGAACCCGGACCACAGCCTACTATAATGATTTTGTTTACAAGCTTTTTTGCCAATCCTTAAAACCCTTAGAAACCCCAATAATGTTTTTCCTCATATCAAACAATATTGTTCCAATTTTTGCTTTAGACAAAATGTGCCGACCAGCCGCTGATTGAACATCATCTGCAATACGATCAAATACCTGCATAAAATTATGTTCCTTAATAATCTCTACCATTCCTTCTACTGTAGAGGAATCGTTAAGTTCGTTGATCAGTGCAGAACTTATTTTCTCTCTCTTGAATATCTTGATCAGGATATCATTTGCCGGTTTTGACTTTGAGCTGTGCGTATTAAAGTCACCACGAATCAGCTTTGCCAGTTTACCCGGATGCCCTCCTATTATTACATTTCTGAATCCGCGTTTAACTGCCTCATCAAGCATAAAGCCAACGAAATTACTCATCTGGATTACCTGATATTTAGAGATATTGAAATGCTTGAGGAATCCTGTTTCTCCAATACTTCCCGGAACAAGAACAATTGAATCATGGCCTGCCGCCTTTGCAACATCCAAACCACACAAAAGTGAAACCTTGAATGAATCCAGAGACATTGGCCTGACAATACCGGTAGTTCCTATAATGGAAATACCATCAACTATGCCCAATCGACCGTTAAATGTCTTTTTTGCCAGCTTTTTACCTTCAGGTACGGATACAGAAATTTCTAGCCCACCATGTTTACCAAGAACCTCTTTTAGAGAATCCTTGATCATAGATCGTGGTACAGGATTTATAGCCGGTTCACCCTGAGAAATCTGCAGTCCCGGTTTTGTAACCAGGCCGACACCATCACCCCCGATGAACCTTACTCCATTTGCCTCTGACCTTGTGACCCTGACATAGACTTCACAACCATTTGTAATATCAGGATCGTCTCCGGAGTATTTACGAACAGCACATTCGGCAAAATCCTTACCAACTCTGCGATGAATGAGGTTTAATTTTAGTGTTACATCTGCCGGTGTTGTCAAGTCTACGGTATCGGGTATTGTTCCCTGAAGGAGTCCATAGGCAGCTCCTTTCGCTGCTCCAGCCGCACAGCTTCCTGTTGTATATCCGTAATTATGTTTCATAATAGTTTAATTCGATGTTCCCTTTGCTTCTTTGGTAATATTAATTAAAGCATTTACAATTGCGACTGCAACTGCACTTCCGCCCTTTCTACCGATGTTAACTATATAAGGAATCTGAATGTCTTTTTTGTTATCAAGGAATGTCATTAAAGCCTCTTTTGATTCAGCCGCCTTTACAAAGCCAACAGGTACCGCTATTACAAGCGCTGGAACTACCCCTTCTCTTCTGATAAGGTCAATGATTGAAAAGACAGCCGTTGGGGCATTTCCAATCACGACAATACCCCCAGATATGTCGGCCAGGGACTCCTGCATGGACGTAATAGCACGGGTTTTATTAGTCTCTTTGGCCTTTTGGGCAACAACTTCATCTGCAATCCTGCAGATTATCTTTCCTCCGAATCGATCTATTGCCTTTGCGCTAATTCCCGCCTTGACCATATTAACATCCGTAACTATAGATTTTCCTGTGGCTATAGCATTTACTGCAGCATCTACAGCCATAGGATTAATTATAAGATTGTCTGCAAAGTCAGTATCGCCTGTTGCGTGAATGACCCTTCTTACTATCGGCCTGGAAGCCTCCGGTATTTTTTCAAAATCGACAAGATTGTCGATAATATCAAAACTTTCATTAATTATTTCCTGCGGGTTTTCTGAATAGTCTTTCGCTTGGTTTTCCATGTTCATACGGGTATGTAACAACTTATTAGAAATTACTTGGTTTTTGTTTACTAGGCGTGATTTATTGCCTCATCTATTCTCTCTCTTGTTATCTGGGCAATGCGTTCGTCAGCACCAATGTTTTTTGTATAGCAGAATTCTACTTCAGGATATTTCTTACGTTCCTTCTCTATTTCCTCGGGAATGTCCTTCAAGACATGATTTCCGCTGAATAATAATAGAGGCATAACTACCACCCTCTTTGCTCCTCTTCCAACTATGTCATCAACTGCCTCGGTAAGCCCGGGTTTTGCCAGTTGCAGAAAGCATGCTTCAACCATGTCCCATTTTTCCATTGCACGCAACATTTCTACTATCTTAAACAAACCCTCATTACCGCTTCTGACCTTACTGCCATGCGCAAGCACAACTACGCCTGTTTTAATACTCATTTTCCGGTTAAGTCCTTTCTGCTACCAGTTTATTTCTTGAAGCCTTTACCATAGCTGACAATATATTCTTCGCAAGTTCCGGATTGCTGCTGAAATGTACGTGAGTGTACGATGCTAAAACATTTTTCCTGTAAATACCATCAGACTTGGATTGTTTACCATTGCTTTTTTGTGTTTTATAAGCAAAAACAGTATCATCAGCGACGTCCAGTAATCTAGACCAATGGAATTCGTGCGCACGGAATGTATCCCCCCTTTTGCAGATCACATTGTCACTTGTTGCATCAACAATGATGTATCCCAACCCCTGCCTCTTGTTTTCCATCCCGGATGTACCACTAAGCACTCCACACATCTTAAACGATCTACCATCACAGTCAATTAATTTTTCCAGCAGGTACATCATTCCTCCACATTCACCATATATTATAGTTCCATTATTATGTGCATCCAATATAGATTCTCGCATGGTTTCATTTTCCATAAGCTTTTCTGCGTTTAATTCAGGAAAGCCACCGCCAAGGAATATACCATCTACGTCACCCGGGATACATTTATCATGAAGAGGGCTGAAGTATTTTATCTTGGCCCCTAATGTTTCAAATAATTCAATATCATCCTGATAATAAAAACAGAAAGCATTGTCTCTTGCAATTGCCAATGTTACGTTCAGAGAATCATTGCTGTTCAGAAAAATTGATTTGTCGTAATCAGGAAATGTGCCTGCCGAACGTGCTGCCTTGAGTAACCCATCAATATCTATAGTTTCCAGCACCATTTCTCCTAATTTTTCATAAAGGTCAGAATGGCCGATGTTTTCCTCTGAAGGAACAAGGCCAAGATGCCTTTCGGGAATTGTTATCTCTTGATCTTTACACAAATAACCAAAAACCGGGAGCGAGCAGGTTTCTTCTATAGATCTCTTAATACAATCGTAATGGCTGTGGCTTGCAACATTGTTTACAATAACACCAGAGAGATTTACATCTTTGTCAAACTCCTTATAACCCATTACGACAGCACCAGCGCTTTGTGCAATGCCCTTCGCACTGACTACCAGGATGACCGGGGTTGACAAGGCCCTTGCCAGGTGTGCACTGGTACCGTGCCCTGTAGAATCAATACTGCCATCGTACAGACCCATTACCCCCTCGATGACTGATATGTCTGCATCAATAGCCGAACGTTCAAACAGCTCCCGGCAAACACTATCACTCATCATCCATGTGTCCAGATTCCTGGATGCATTTCCTGTAACAAATTTATGATGCGAAGGGTCTATGTAATCAGGGCCGGTCTTAAACCCCTGTACTTTAATCCCCCTACTGACCAGGGCGGACATAATGCCCAAAGTAACCGTAGTCTTGCCCACACCACTATTTGTTCCGGCAATCATAATTCGGGGTAAGTAACTCAAGAAAATGGCTCCTATTCAGTTATTAAAAATTAAACTTATAAAATGTATTTGTGGTAAATAGTTCATTTATTTTTTGCGCAAACCATCCTCCACTCATAGATAAATAATCGCCGATCAGCATAAAGGAGATGCCGGAGACAACTAAGATAATTGCTGAGACCATAACAATCCTTGTAGTATTACTGATATCATCAAAGTCAATGTTATTTATGGGGTCGCCTATAAAGGGTTTGTCAGAAGGTATACCGTCATATACACTCGGCCCGCCAAGACTGATTTTTAATGCACCTGCAATAGCTGCTTCTGGAATTCCGCTGTTTGGGCTGGGGTGCTTTTGTCCGTCCCTATTAACTATTCTTATAGAATTTGAGAAATCTGCACCGCATATAAATGAAGATATAGGTAGGATTATGGCTGCAATCCTTGCAGGTATAAAATTAGCGATATCATCAAGTCTGGCTGATGCCCATCCGAAATTGTTATATTTTTCGTTCTTGTATCCAACCATAGAGTCCAGGGTATTGACTGCCTTGTATGCCATTGCAAGTGCAGGGCCACCTATAAAGGCATAAAACAGTGGTGCAATTATCCCGTCAACACTGCTTTCCGCCGAGGTTTCAATACAGCCCGTTACAACCTGTTTCTCACTAAGATTATGAGTATCTCTTCCTACAATCTTGGAAAGATTGCTGCGTGCTTTAGGCAAGTCACCGGATTTGAGTGCCTTCAAGACTCCCTTCGTTTCATTTAAAAGATCACGAATAGAAAGTGAGTAGAAGATAGTAATTATACTGGCAGCAATTCCCCAAAGAGTTCCTAAGCCGTAAAAGAAGCTTATTATCTTAAAAGTTATTAAATAAGATCCCATTACTATAATACCTGTAAGAAATATGCCTGCCGTACGCTCTGACCTGAACACCTTTCTAAATAATATTTCCAGGTATTCAATACACTTCCCCATAATCCTTACAGGATGTGGAAGCCACCTCGGATCTCCAATCAGGATGTCGAGAACAAAGGCAATCGCAATTTGTATAGTCAAATAATCATCCATTATCTAATCAGTCCAAAAATCAAATCCATTTTCATGTTCTTTCTAAATAAATCCGCAAGCTTATCATATTGTTTCTCTTTGTCTACCTTACTCAGATCCTCGGGTTGAATGGGTGAAAGGCCTTTTTTTCTTCTGAGACAATTGATAAGTTCCAACCTGAATTCATCGTTGTCCAAAATACCGTGTACGTATGTACCGATCACGTTCCCATCATCAGAGACTGCCCCGTCGTCCATACACACCTCCTTTTCAGATCTCTCTATGATTTTCAAAAATGGCAATGTTCCGTTAAGTAGCTCTGTTTCTCCCATATGAATTTCGTAACCATTTATCTCGTTTCTTGTATTGAAATAATTCAGGTCAGATCGGCTGACCTGATTTCCGTGTAACCTGGCCTTGATCTGATAGGTATTCTTTTGCTGCATAAAAATAGTCTTTGCATCAATAAGACCCAGGCCACCTATTTGAGTAATCTTAGATTCTGCGCTTTCCGAATCCCTGATCTCATTACCAAGCATCTGATATCCACCGCAGACCCCGATAACCATAGCTCCATTCTTTGCAAGACCTTTAATCGAATCTGCAATACCATTCTCTTTGATAAACTTCAAGTCGCCTATGGTATTCTTGGAACCCGGTATTATAATCAAATCCGGTTTACCTATTGACTGCGCATCATCCACAAACCTTATGCAGATATCTTTTTCTCTCTTAAGTACGTCAAAGTCTGTAAAATTGGAGATCCTGGGTAATCTTATGACCACAATATCAATTTTAGATTCAGATGGTTTATAGTTTTTGTTATCTAGCTTTCTGTCACTGTTATCAAGACATACCGAGTCTTCATTATCTATATTTATATCTGTGAAATACGGAAGGACACCTAAAACAGGTTTACCTATCCTTTCTTCCAGCATTTCAATTCCAGGCTCCAGTATTCCCATATCACCTCTGAATTTGTTTATGATTATACCGCAGACCCGTTCTCTTTCATCACTGTTTAGAAGTTCCAGCGTGCCGACTATCCATGCAAATGAACCGCCCCTTTCTATGTCTGTTACGAGTATTACGGGTGCATCGGCAATTTCGGCAATCTTCATATTGACAATATCATTGTCCTTGATATTAACCTCTGCCGGACTTCCCGCACCTTCGATAACGATAATGTCATATTGTTCGCTCAATGCTGAATAGGCTTCCTTCGCAATATCCAGCATTTGGTCCTTGTTCCCATAATACTCATTAGCAGTCATGTGGCCAATCGGCTTCCCCATAGTTATAATCTGAGACCCATTATTGCCGGTAGGTTTCAGCAGGATTGGATTCATCTCAACGACGGGGAGTAAACCGGCAGCTTCCGCCTGTGCTACCTGCGCCCTGCCCATCTCCCCACCCCCTACCGTTACATAAGAGTTGTTAGACATATTTTGCGCCTTGAACGGTGAAACTTTCAGGCCTTCCTGTTGGAGAATACGGCATAGTGCACACACCAGAATGCTTTTACCGACATCTGAACCCGTTCCCTGTACCATTATGGCCTTTGCCTTCAAATTGAGACTCCTTTAATATAAATAAAAATGCCTACTACAAATATTCACGCCTGCCTGCCAGTGGGCACGGAGTTAGAACTCAGCCGATTTGGGTGTACGGGGAAAAGGGATTACATCGCGAATATTGTCCATACCGGTAACAAACTGTACCAGCCGTTCAAAGCCAAGGCCGAAGCCGGCATGCGGTACTGAACCGAATTTCCTCAGATCCCGATACCACCAGTATGGTTCCAGTCCCATTCCCTGATCCTTAATACGTGCATCAAGCTTTTGCAGATCATCTTCCCTCTGTGAACCCCCGATTATTTCACCGATCTTGGGAACGAGTACGTCCATGGCCGCAACTGTTTTATCGTCATCATTCTGCTTCATGTAAAAAGCCTTTATTTCCCGGGGATAATCAGTGACAATTATCGGTTTCTTAAATTCCTTTTCGGTCAGAAAACGTTCGTGTTCGGTCTGCAGATCGTTACCCCAGTTCGTCTCATATTCAAACTTTTCACCTGACTTATTTAATATGTCTATAGCTTCTGTGTAACTAAGACGGACAAACTCACTCTCTTTGACATGGATGAGAGTTTCCAGAATAGTTTTATCAATATGTTTATTAAAGAATTCCATGTCCTCAACACACTCATCAAGTACTATGGTAATCAGGTACTTGATATAATCCTCAGCCAGATCGGCATCATCATCAAGGTCAGCGAAAGCCATCTCAGGTTCAATCATCCAGAACTCTGACAGATGACGCGCGGTATTTGAATTCTCCGCCCGGAATGTTGGTCCAAAGTTATAGACATTTCCCAGACTGCAGGCATAGCACTCTATCGACAGTTGTCCGCTTACAGTTAAGAAAGATTCTTTTCCGAAAAAATCCTGGCTGTAATCAACAACACCTTCATTTATGGGTACAGCAGCATGATCAAGCGTGGTTACCCTGAACATCTCTCCTGCTCCCTCGCAATCACTGGCTGTTACAATTGGAGTATTGATATAAAAAAAGCCTTTCTCTTGAAAGAAATCATGGGTAGCTTTGGCCAGCTTGTTACGGACGCGGGTAACTGCTCCAAATGTATTGGTTCTGACCCTTAAATGGGCAATCTCACGCAAGCGTTCAAAAGAAACCCGTTGTTTACCAATAATATACTCCCCCGGATCACAATGCCCGTAAACCTTTACCTCGTCGGCCTTAACCTCAACACTCTGCCCACCACCCTGTGATTTTACCAAGGTTCCTTTTACAGCAATTGAGCTTCCGGGGTGAAGTTTCAAAATATCTCTTTGATAGTTATCCAAATCTCCGTCGACAACTATCTGCAGATTGCTAAAGCAGCTACCGTCATTTAGTGCAATGAATGAGAAGCCACCTTTTGAGTCACGCCTTGTCCTGACCCAGCCCTTAACCAGTACCTCTTTGTCAATATCCTTGCTGCTAAGCACATCAACAATATAGGTTCTTTTCATTGTTATAGTCCCTAATAACTGTCCTTCTACTGTTACTCTGTAAAACCTTCTTTTTTAGAATGTTTTTTTCGTGTCATAAAAAGTTAAAAGTGCCTTAAGTTTGAAGTGAGCTAAAGTTGTGTCAAAGAACAAATCATATATTTTTAAGCTTTAGGCACTTTAGTTCACTTTAGACACTTCAAACTCGGTTGCGGCTTTGCCGCACATTGACTTATCTAACAACATATTCCTGTACGACGTCCTTCTGATCTGTTCCTTCAGTAACTACATCATCCATTATTAAATTCAATGCTTTTAAGAGTTTTTGATTTTCTTCTCTGGTTTTGACGGCAACACGAAAATACTTATCATTCAGCCCAATAAAATTTGAACAATCCCTGATGATAATATTGTCCTTGATCAAAAGATCCTGAATCCCTGATGATGTTATTTCAGCATTATGAATCCTTACCAATATAAAATTGACTGATGGCTGAAGTGGCCGTATGCCCTTTATGTCAGTAAGGCCATCATATAAGAAATCTTTTTCCCTGGACATATATTCCCGAGTATTGACAGCGAACTCAACATCGTCAATGGCAACATGACCTGCAATCTGTGCAAATGTGTTAACAGTCCATGGTTCTTTAAATTGCATTAATTTATTAACGTTAGATTCATTTGCAACAAGATATCCTAGCCTCAGACCGGGAAAGCCGTAAAATTTTGTAAGCGATCTGACAACTATTAGATTGTCAATTAAGGGAGCCTCTTTTATAACGCTATATTTCTCGCTATCATCAACAAAATCCATAAACGCCTCATCTACAACTATCAACCTGTTTGAATTCCCTTTTATAAGCTCTAATATATCGCTTTTAAGTGTAAGCTGCCCTGTTGGATTGTTCGGATTACATAGAAAGACCATACCGTCTTCGATATTCATCAGGTTTGAGAGGTTTGTGTTAATTAGTGGAAAGTTTCCATCATTATTTGCAAGCTCAACTACTTCGACATTTGCACTGGACAGTGCATCTTTAAATTCACTGAATGTAGGTTGCAGGAGGACACCCTGCTTGGGCTTCATGGCACGCGGTATCAGATAAAACAGTTCATTCGAGCCATTACCAACAATTATGTTTGAGTCATTGCAGGGAATCTTATCTGCAATAGCTTTTTTCAGGTTTACGCACTCGCTGTCCGGATAGTTCCTGATATCGACAAATCGTTCCAAAATAACCTTGTGCACTTCTTCAGGGCAGCCGAGTGGGTTTATACTTGCGCTAAAGTCTATGATCTTATCCGGATTTAGACCATACTTATCACATAACTTATTTATGTTACCGCCGTGTCCGTTAAGCATATTATGATTTTGATAAGATTATAGATTAGAGAATCTCAGGACTAACAAGGGCATTGTCTTCCGCATTGATTAGATGCGACAGCTCCTGTCTGGCCTGCCCTATTGTCAGAGGCAGTGAATTTATTGGAAACTTCTCTTTATCCCGCAATGCCTCCATTAATTGCGCTATCTGCGGCAGTTCCAGCTTAAGTCCCTCAAGTTTCTTAGAATCTGTGAAAACCTTTCCCGGAGTACCTTCCTGGACAATTATTCCTTTATCCATAATTGCCACCCTATCCATAAGAACGGGTACAAGGTCAACCGAATTTGTTGCGAGTATTATGGTGATACCCTTTTTTTTGTTCAGGTCATTAAGTATTTTCATTATGGTCTTAACACCTTCCGGATCAAGTCCACTGGTTGGCTCATCTAATATGAGTATCTCCGGTTCCATGGCAAGGATTCCGGCAATACATATCCGCTTGCTCTGGCCGTAACTGAGTGCATGAATTGCCTTCTTCGCAGACTCTTTCATCTTAACTAATTCGAGTGCATCATTTACCCTGCCTATAATCTCATCATAGCTCAGGTTTAGATTTGTCGGGCCAAATGCAACATCTTCTTCAACTGTGGGAGCAATGAGTTGATCATTGGGGTCCTGGAAAACCATACCAACCTTCCTGAAAACATTACCCGGTTTGGACTCATTTAAATCCTTATTATCTAATACTACCGATCCGGAAGCCGGCTTTAAAAGGCCATTAAGATGTTTAAGTAATGTTGTCTTCCCTGATCCGTTTGCACCGAGAATTGCGAGGAATTCACCCTCTACAACATCTATGTTAACGCCATTTAACGCTTGCGTACCATCAGGATATTTATGTATTAAATCTTCAACCTTTATTTTAATCATTATTAACTATAAACAAGAAAACCTAAATAAGATAAAAATGCCAGTAATATTCCACTTGATAAAAGTGTGACATAATCGCTTCTTAGCAACGGAGCAAGTTGAATCGTCAGTATTCTCCCTCCATCATATCCTCTTGATGCCATTGCAGTATGAGCACTCTCAGCCCTGATAATTGACCTGATAATCAGTACGCCCCCGAGGTTGCCGAATGACTTAATGGTCTTAAACCATGTAAGATAGCCCAGTCTGCTTCTCTGCGAAGACATCATTGTTTCCATTTCTTCTACCAGCAAAAACAAGTATCTATAAACAAAGGACAATACTTCAATCAATGTCTCCGGTATCTTCATCCAGCGCGCGGCCATGCATATTTTTGAAATTGTAGTTGTAAAGGACAATAAAAGTAAGAGCATTATCCCCCCTACTACTTTTGTGAACAGCAAGAGACCAATTAACAAACCCTCTTTCTTTAAAGCAAGCTCATAGCCCAGGAATGAACCGGACAACACAACTGTTTCTCCTTTGTGTAACCCCATTATAAGCATTATAAAAACTCCGAAAAAGAGTGGCATTATCATTCGAAGACCTATGTTCAAGAAGGAGACTTTTATGGTCTTTAAGAATATCAGAGAGGTAACAAAAAAAACTAATGGAAGAATAATATCATTAGATAATATATTAAGAAGGAGGCCGATGCCTATGTAAAACAGTTTGACCCTTACCTCTATATTTGTAAGCCAATTGTTCCTATGTGCAAAATGATCCATGACAACATGCTTTAATATTTCCATATTTATGTACCTGAATTCTTCTTGTCTTTTCCTTCAATAAATAGTTTTCTGAAATTATAGCCGATTATGATGCCGCCGATAAGGCCGAAGAAGGTAAAAACAAACAGCAAAAGATCTCCCTGGTCAGTGTTTATGTATGGATCTCTTGGCGGGTGTCCATATTTCTCGGCATACTTTCCCACGATACTTACGTCAATCCCCGTCCACTTTCCGGTTTCAGACTCTATTGTCTCTTTATCCTCAATACCATTTATTGTATTGTTTGCCTCTGTTGCATATAAAGCATGTGCTTGAATAAGACATAATGTGAATACAAAAAAAATGAAATACTTTAACATAATCCTAAAATCCCTTAATTCTTAAATCTCTGCCTGCCCGCCAGTTTGATAGGCGGGAATCAATCAATTATTACACCTTTACAACTTTAAGGCTTTGTAAGATGGCTGGACGTACCTTATAAACATAGGATATTGCAAAGCCAACCACAATGCCTTCTGCAACACACAACGGCCCCTGCGAAGTAGCCATGAATACAACAAAGATTTCCAGCATTGCCTTCACGCTGTGCATTATTGCAATCGGCAACGATTCTCCTCCTTCAAATACTAGAAGCCCTAATCCAATTGAGGTTCCAATATATGTAAATAAATCTGATACCACCCCGGCAGCAAAACCGCACCAGAAGAGTTTCAGTCCCATTCTTTGCGCAAGCCTGAAGGCAAAATATCCTGAAAACGAACCGAGTACGCCCATCGAAAAGATATTAACACCCAATGTCGTAAGCCCCCCATGCGCAAGGAAGAGTGCCTGTATAAATAGTGCAATCCCTGCAATCACAACGCTCACAAAAGGCCCTAACAGCATAGCACTCATTCCGGTTCCTGCAGGATGCGCAGTTGCCATTCCGTTTAAGCCCACAACAGGAATTGGAAAGCACGAGAAAACGAATACGGCAGCTCCAACCAACCCTACTAATGGCAGGAAGCCGGGCACTTCCTTCTTATTTTTCTTTAGTTTGAGCGTACCGATTACAATAAAAGGCATTACCAGTATAACCCAGAATATAGCCCATTTTGGAGGAAGAATCCCTTCCGTGATATGCATTGCATACGCAGCTTGTGGCATTAACAATAAAGCAAAAACCACAATTATGCCTGATAGTACTCTTTTCATTTTACTCATTCCTGTGTTAAAAGTTGAATCTGAGACCTACATAGCTATGGAAGTCTTCTCCCCCACTGTCTCGGCCCTCGAAACTTCTGCCAGCCGAAGACATTATTGATAAGAGATTATTAACTTTATATCTGAAGCCAACGTTGAATTGCGGAGAATCTGTCTTTGTATGCTTTGTAAAGGAACCAAAAACCTCTCCCATAACATCAATCCTTTCGCCAACAGGATACTCACTGAAGAAGCCATAGAATAGTTCATTTTCTTCGCCATCTTTCCTGTGTATGGTGTATCCAAGCTGGGTACCAATATAAAGCCCTTTAATATGCTTATCAACTTCCAGAGGCAAAAAGAAATCGAGCTTACTGCGATGATTACCTGTTGGCAAGAGTATCGTTGGAGTAGTTGATACTGATAGAAACCAGTCAGACTCATCAATAAATCTGTGTTTTGTTGAAAGCTGAATATCTCCCAAATGACTAATGTTATTTCCCTCATCACGATTTATATATGTATGAGGTATGAGAAAGTTTAAATGTGTTTTCTCTCCAAGCCCGTAATTAGCATCAATAGAAAATTCTTCGGCATCTTCAAGCTTTGTATTGTTTCTCGTATGAGCAAGATTGATCTCCCATTTATTATGACCTGGCGTACCTGTGTCATCAGTCACCATCGGTGAGTCTCCGGCCATAAGCACATTTAAAGACAGTTCAGTTATAATATAGAGAAAAAGTAAAGAAACTATGTATATTTTCATATGTTTTCCTTTCCCCTCCGGAAACGAAAGAATAAATTAAACATGCAAGATAGGTCTCCTGGCTAGCGTCTCAAACCTACTCTCTGCACCTTCCCATCCAGACTTATGTGACAGTTTTCCCGGACAGTGGCATAATTGCAGATTTCGTTGACGCATACAGTTGCGGGGCAGCGTTCTTATGAACTTCCCTTACATCCTGCACAATAATAAAATATTTATTTTGTAGTGTTGGTTTTATCTATAAATAGGTTTCAACTCACCCCCCTTCTTTAAATAAAAAAAGCCCGTATCCTTTCATAGTAAAAAGGTACGGGCTGCTAGTTAGTCTGGTTGCGTATGCAAATACAAACTAATTACTGTTGGCCTTCACCTTCTTTACCATCGAAGCTTATGTGAAGCAATTACAGGCAGGTCTTCTGACTATCGAATCATCCTACTCATTGCACCTTCCCATCCATCTTATGAGGATAGTGGTTTACAGTCTCACATCTTAGTTGTGAAACTTGCAATTTTCGTCATCGACTACAGCGGCGGGTCCGTTCCCTGTTATACAGGGGATTCCCTTTTAAATCCCAATCCTCAACTTTTAGAATGGGATTACCTGTAACCGTATTCTCAAATTGTTTTTGACTATATTATAGCTTCAGAATTCTACTTTCTGGTGTCAGGAATGTCAAATGATTTTGTATTTGTCCTTTATCTTTACTGATAATTCGTGGGTTAGAGCCATTGCCTTTTCTGCCTCTTTTAATGGCATAGTACCTGTACCACAACTTGGAGTTATCAGTGAGTTCTCAATTACTAATTTTGCTTCAATCCCGCTATTTATCAGATAATCTACGGCTGATACAAGTTTTTCCATTAAGTTATCTATCGTGGCCTCATTAATACTGTCTGTAGTTGGTACAATTCCCCATGCCAGAATTCCGCCCCTCTCAAGAAATGATTTAACTTCACCTTTATATATTAACACGGTATCCATGTAGCCATACGCGTCAAAGTTTATAATATCTACCTTAGTCTCCATAATCATAGTCCAGTCAGTATTCCCGCAACAGTGAATACCTGAAAGAGCCTTACGATTATGAATAGCCTGGAATATCTCATTTAAAGAGTCAATAATCTGTTCTTTCTTTAAACTGGCAAATGCAGAACCATAACTAGAAAGATACGGTTCATCCAGAAATATAATACAGGGCAAACCAAATTCAGAATATTTATCAATCTGCCAGCAAGCCTTCATCGACAGTAATTTTACTATTACATCGAAAAAAACCGGATCATGAAGTACGGATATCTGCTCTGGGTTTTTTAAGGTACCGGCAAGTGTTATGGGTCCGACTATCTGTCCCTTGGTTGCTCGCAGGTGTTCGGGCTTCCTCTCCTTAAGGAGCCTGACCATGTTTGAGAATCCAACAGCGTGACTATCACTTATAGAAAAGAGCTCCACATCATCTGATAAATATTTGTTGTAAAACGTCTCTAATCCATCAGTATTGTCGTCAGGCATATCTACATATATTTTCTTCTCTTCCGGGATAAGCTTCAGGAAAGGCAATCCTTCCGTGTATTGGACTAGCATCTCCTCCCTCATATCTCTTTCAGGGAGTTGCGGCCAACACGGTATCTCCGTGAGCGTATTCAGGATAAGGTCACATGCATCATCAACATTCTTATGAGGATAACTACCTATAGCTGTCGCTGAAAAGTTTCCCTTAAAATTATTATTGTCCATAAATATCTGAAATTTTGTTTGGGGTACAGTTGAAAGAAAATTGTGAAGACAAAAGAAACTAAATGTGAATGGTTAATGTTTGTATATATATGTGGAAATCAGCGTTCTGTTAAATCAAATCATAATCCTTTAAACTTCTCTCTGACTTCATCGATCTTACCACAGGCCATTTCACCCTCCGTACAAGGGCCGGCTACGCAATTTGGCCCTGACTTAGAGAAGATGCCGGGAAGAATATCTCTGGCCAACCTCAGCATTTCAGTTGCAAGGTCCCTTATCTCCCATTGGGCACGGTTACAACATCTTACACTGAAAAAATGAAGTAATTCTCTGGCATTCATAGTGATAATTATCTTTGTCTCAGCGGCATTAGGCAAGATAAAGCGTGCATCTTCATTTGCCTTTTCCCCGGAATCACCCAACGATTCAACAAGTTCGTCATACCACTTCTGGACCTCTCGCATCTTTTCCACAAACCATTCACTTTTACCTGCAGCTTCAATACTCGGCGGTAAAACAAAATCAAATATTTGTTCTTCAGAGTCTTTGTTTTTTTCACTATGTTCACCTACATATCTCTGGCTCTGCTGAGAGTATGATGCGATTCTGTGCCTGACGAGTTGGTGTGAGCAGGCCCTGGATATTCCTTCTACACCAAAATTGAACGAAACATGTTCTAGTGGAGAAAGGTGTCCCAGTTTAAGGAGTTTTTCGATAAACTTTCTATTGTCCGACTTTTCAATCTTATCTTTTAGTTGTTCTACCGAGCTGGGACTGTAACACAACTTGGCAGCGTGAGCGATCAAACCCTCAGGGTCTTTTGTATGATTTAATAATATTACTTTTAATTCAGATTGTCCCATTTTATCCTCTTCTTAGAACTCTATTCCTTTTTGAGCCTTGATACCTTTAGAATATTGGTGCTTTATCTCATTCATCTCAGTAACTAAATCAGCTCTTTCAACTATACTTTGATGTGCGTCCCTCCCGGTCAGGATGAGGTGAAGACGGTCTGGTTTTTCCTCGAATAATGTTAATACCTCCTCAACAGGTAACAGGCCATAGCTTATTACATAATTAATTTCATCCAGTATAATCATATCGTATTTATCTGAAAGAATCTCATTCCTGGCTTGTTTCCATGATTGAGTAACGTTTTCCTGGGCTTCATTTTCATCCAATTTTGAATTAGAACGAATAAAGCCCTTTCCAAGCGGCTGTATCTCGAAATCAGGCTCAAGCCTTTTTATTGACTCAAGTTCACCATAATCCCACGTACCCTTTATAAACTGAAGCATTAATACCTTTAACCCCTGCCCTACGGCTCTCAACGCCTGACCCATCGCCGCAGTTGTCTTCCCTTTCCCTTTGCCGGTAAATATTATAATTAATCCCTTCTTCAAATCTATGTCAATAAATCACATGAATAAAGTTATTGCAAGTCCTTTTTGTTTAAGTAGCATTTTAGAATGGATTTACCGTTTTATTTTTGTATAATGACCAAGTTATTGCTCTTATTTGATAAATGGATTAAGTTAGTGCTTTTTGAGTTCAAGTAGTTGTTTATGATAACAAAATCTATCGTATTTATAGTACGAAAGGGGTAAATTTTTCATGAATCCGGACAAGGCTGTGATTACAAAGGATATGATTGTCAATGAGGTGATTAACAAATATCCAGAAAGCGACAAGGTATTTACCAAGTTCGGTGTAGACATGTGCTGTGGTGGAGTACAAAGTATAGAAAAAACAGCAATAGCTTGTAATGTAAAGAATATTGATGAACTGGTGGATGCACTGAATGAAGTAGTTCCAAAACAGGAACCAGTGCAGAGCACTGAACCTGTTCCTGCCCCTGTCCCTGATCAGAGCACTACATCCGAAGATATAGCTGGTAAAGAAGTTATAGAAACACCTCCTCCGGTTACTGAAACTGCAGGGTCGGAAAAATTAGAAATCACAGGAACGGTAACAGTAAAAGACATTATAAAGAACTATCCTCAAACCAAAGGTGTGTTCTCAAAATATGGATTACTCGAATGCGGCGGTGAATATGGCCCGGAGGAAGCAGTCTATTTCTTTGCTAGAGTTCATAATGTAGACGCTGACTGCCTGATTAAAGAGCTTAATGATGTTATTCAGGGAAAAGTCTCTGCACCGGAAATTTCTGCAGAAGACCTGGATACGGCATACGAAAATATATACGAAAAGTTCATAAAAACTGCGATTGTCATAGCGCTTACAACCGGATGTGTTTACGGCGCATTCATGCTTTTCTATATGGGACTGAAGCACTCTCTTTATGCGGTGTCAAAGGTCTTGATTGAAACCCATGGCCACACACAAATCTTTGGCTGGTGCGGACTCTTCATTATGGGTGTATCATACTTTGTAATTCCGCGGTTTTATGCCATAAAATTATATAGTGGAAGGCTTGCGAATCTGTCTTTCTATTTTATGGTTATTGGTATTCTGCTGGTATTTTTCTTCAGAACATTTCTTCCAATTTTAAATTCACCTTTATTCAAGCTACTCATCATTGCAGGTTGTCTGTTGGAAATCCTGGCTGTACTAATATTCCTGTTTGTTGCATTGAAGACAATCCTGTCTGCGGAAAAGCAGGAACTTGAGACATACGAAGGCTTCTTGATATCCGGCTATCTGTGGTTCCTAGTCCAGACATTAGTACTTACGGGAGCTACTGTGTATATGCTAAAAGTTGGTGAAACTGTTTTGCCTCATATTCTGATATATCCGCTTCGACATATTCAGGTAATGGGATTTATAACTCTGGTAATTTTTGGTGTGTTGAGCAGAACTATACCTGCCTTTTTAGGTCTGAAAACACCTAATGCAAAACTGAATCTGCTCATTATGTTAGGGTTAAACTTTTCTATCATTCTCAGGGCAACGTCTCAACCATTAATGGCTTACTTTGTAGATACAAACCTGCCAGTCTATAACATCTTCAGTTCTCTATTTTTCACCTCTGGTTGTCTTGAGTTTGTGTTCGTACTGTTCTTTCTTTACAATCTGAATATATTTACAAAACCTGAAGTAGACTTTTCCGGAATGGAAATCGAGAAGAGTTATGAGAAATTTGTCTGGGCTGGCATTGCATGGTTGGTTTTTGCTGAGGCCTCTATGTTAGTCTTCACCTTCTCTGAAGTGGCTGGCACTCCTGTTTCACATGCATTAATTGGAGCATATAGGCATGCAGTTACAGTCGGATTCATTAGTATGATGATTTTTGGTTTTGCATCAAGGATCATACCAATCAGTCAGGGCATCAAACTTCACAGTTATACAATGTTAACAAAGATATTTATTCTCATAAACGTTGGCTGTGCAATAAGGGTTATATTCCAACCTGTTGCCGTTCATACAGGTTCCGCCTCTGCTTTTTTGCTAATGGGCATAAGTGGTTTTATAGAATGTCTGGCTATTCTGTTGTTTGGAATCAATATATGGAAGACCATAAATGAAGGGAAACGAGGTACTCAAGATGATGAAGTTCACGACGACATAGACACTGTTACAGCGTCAACAAATGTATATCATCTTATAAAACAACATCCACAGACAATAGACGTTCTTGTCGGCAAGGGTTTTTCTCAGCTCAAGAATCCTATTCTCAGAAACACACTTACAAGGGCGATTAATATAGGCCAGGCGATAAAGATAAACCCCACTGATTTAGACCAGTTGCTAATAGATTTAAACAAATCACTAAAGGTTGAAAAAAACTGAAATTAAGATATTTTATCCAACGATTCAAACGGTAAACTTACACTCCATACATAAAATTTATCAGACACTTCAAAGAACCACAGAATAGCTTTATGAAACTCCCTTCATTAAGCAGATTACTTCAATTAATTTATAAAGCATGTTAAGCGAACTTTATATCTCCAACTTTGCCCTGATTGATGATATTACAATAAAATTCAATAAGGGTTTAAATATCTTTACCGGCACTACAGGTGTCGGCAAATCTCTGATAATAGGGGCTTTAAACTTTCTCCTCGGCAGCCGTGTAACAAATGATATTGTCAGAACCGGCAAGAAAGACGTTTCCGTAAGCGGTGTATTTATTATCAGGAATGAACATATTCGTGAAGAGTTAAGAGAACACATTGACAGCTTTGACGATGAAGAGATTATCATTCAAAGAACTCTGGACCAAAATGGACGAAACCGGTGCAGACTTAATAATCAACCTATAACTGTTCCTCTATTGAAAGAGATTGGTGAACTATTAGTGAATATACATGGCCAACATGAACACGAGTCGCTGACCAAGCCGCTAAACCAACTTAGTATCCTTGATGGCTTTGGGAAGCTAGATACCAATCGTGGTAAATTTACGGAGATTTACACCAAAGCGATCGAGAAAGAGAGATTAATACAATCATTAAACGAACATCGACAAGCGAGAAAACGGCAGATAGAGCTCTGCCAGTTTGAGATAAACGAAATTGAAAGTGCCTGTCTAAAACCAGCTGAACTCGACATTCTGGAAAAAGAACGTTTCATCCTTGCAAATTCGGAGAAGATACAAAGCACATTGTCGTACTGCACTGACAGTTTGTATGAATCTGACCATTCGATAATTTCGAGGTTGAAAGAAATTGCAAATGAATTGAGCAAGATAAAGGATATTGACAATAGTTTTGAAAATCCACTGGAATCCT